>Ga0209460_1000031_pt1 | contig 293082 bp, 283 predicted proteins | sample EBPBio132013_DNA_FD_185868 | JGI IMG/M metagenome (GOLD analysis project Ga0209460, IMG submission 185868) | Wastewater treatment Type I Accumulibacter community from EBPR Bioreactor in Madison, WI, USA - Reactor 2_5/13/2013_ DNA (SPAdes)... | ecosystem: Engineered > Bioreactor > EBPR >...
CGTGTTGCTTTATACAGCCCTTCTGCTTGCAAAATTCTCAGGTTTTGTTATACAGAAGAACATTAAGCAACGCTTAATATTTTTATTTTATTAAATCAAATTTAAACTATTAATTGTACAAATGCAATTTTTTTATTAAAACTTGCTTAAAGTCTAATAAAATTATATTTGTTTAGTTTATTTTCTGTTAATCAAAAATTGCTCTAAACAATAAAAACAAACCACCTGAAAGTATTATTGTTACTGGTAAAGTTAACACCCAAGCCAATAAAATGTTTGTAATAGTTTTACGTTGTAAATTTTTTAATCCTTTTTTAGCAACCATTGAACCAGCAATACCAGATGAAAGCATGTGTGTTGTTGAAACCGGTAAGCCATAAGCTGATGCCATACCAATACCCATAGAAGCAACAATTTCGGCACTTGCACCTTGAGCATAACTCATGTGTTGCTTTCCTATTTTTTCGCCAACTGTTTTAACAATGCGTTTCCAACCAATCATAGTACCTAAACCAAGTGAAATTGAAATCATTATTATTACCCAAGATGGTGCAAATTCAATTAATTTTTTTGCACCTTTTACTTCAGTTTTTAAATGGGTTGATTCTTTACCTGAAATTGCAAAATTTGGACTTTTTAAAAGTTTATCAGCACCTTTTGTAATTTTTACAATGTCTTTGCGTAATTCAAATCGTTCAGTTAATGCAATATCAGATGAAAATAATTTTCCTTCAATAGCTTTATGGTAATGATTTGCATGTTTTTTTATGTTATGGTAATGTGTAAATTCATCTTTTCCAAATTGTGTGGTATCTGTTGCCATTACAATTTTTTCAATAGCATCAACATTTGCATGTACACTTTGTAAGTTTACTTTACTATCTAACGAAAACTGTGCTGGCAATATTGCAATTAAAATTAACATAATTAAACCTACACCTTTTTGTCCATCGTTTTGCCCATGAAAAAAGCTCACCATTCCGCAGGTTGCCCAAAGCAACATTCTAATCCAAATTGGTGGTTTTTTGCCAGGAATTGGTTCTTTATAAATTATTTCGTTTTTAACTAAACGCTTAAACGTAAACATTACAATAATAGCTAAAGAAAAACCAATTAAAGGCGATAACAATAAAGCCATACCGGTATCTTTTGCTTTATCCCAGTTAACTGCAGTTCCTCCAATTTCTCCAGGTAAAAAATAATATGCTAAACCTATACCAAGTATTGAACCAATTAAGGTGTGCGAACTAGATGAAGGAATACCCATGTACCAAGTGCCAAAATTCCAGATAATTGCGCTAATTAAAAGTGCCAAAACCATTGCTATACCATGGTATGCATTTGTATCTAACAAAGCATCCATAGGTAATAAATTAACAATGCCCATTGCAACTGTTATTCCACCTAACAAAACACCAATAAAATTTAAAATACCACTATATACAACTGCCATAGTTGGTTTCATTGAATTGGTATAAATTACAGTAGCCACCGCATTTGCAGTGTCATGAAAACCGTTAATAAATTCGAAAAAACAAGCCAATAAAAGGCATAAAATTAAAAAAATGGCTAAGCCTGTATCTAATCCAAACATGTTTTAAATTTTTTGTAATGTTAATTTTAAATTTTAATGCCAATGTTAAGCCAATGTTAAATCCCTAGTTCAACTTGAAAAACTCCAAAAAAATTATCAACCAAGTTAGTAGAAGTTGTTAAATATCTTTCGTTATTATAGAAAATGTTAAATTGAGCTTTTAATTTATGTTTTACAATGTATTTTGTTACACCTAAACCGTATTGATTTATTTGATTTTGAAGTAAAATAATGTCATTATGAGGGGTAACCAATGAGTGTCTTGCAGCAATTTCCCAATTGGATTTAAAACAATAACTAAGTTGTGTATTTACACCATCGCCAGTTATAATATATCTAGTTGATGTGCCACTTTTAGTAACTGGAGCACCTTCTGTATCTCTTCTTATATATTCGCTCGAAATAGCAAAACCTCGATATTTTATAATTAAATCTGCTATATAGGTGTGAAAAGATTTAGGAGAATACAAATCTTTACCTAATTGACCTCCCGTTCTTACAGCCAAATCGTTAAAATGGTATGCGCCAGCAATTGCAATTTTTAATTTTTCTTCGCGCAAAACATCACCTTCAAAATAGTTGCCATTTTCTTTAAATTCGCCTAAGGGCAAAAATTCTATTCTGTTTGTATAAGCTAAACCTGCATTGCTGATATTTGAATTTCTTCCCTCGCCCGAAGTTATTGCTGTTCTTATAATGGTTTTAAATTTTTTAATATTAAAAGTGTAGTTAGAGAAAAAACCAAAATCTCTATCGGTTGTAAAAATTGCATTTACAGGCGATCTGTCATAAAATTGTAATGAACCAGAAGAAGTAATTCTTTGCCTATTACCTGGTAATTTAGTTTGACCAAAACCTAGTTGCCAATTTTTATTTAATTTATAATTTAAAAAAGCATCGCGTACAATATTTGGGCTAACATTTTGTGTTGTAACATCAGCAACGCTCCAATCCATATCGCCCCTAGACACCGAAAGTTGTAAATAATAAGATAATTTAGGATTATAAACATGGCCTGACAAAACTAATCTGCACCTCCTAACACGGGCTTCCCAACTTTCAGGACTTAAATCATTTGTGCTTTTAGTATTCATTAAAAAACGATTTTGAATTCTAAAGCGTATGTTTAATGAATATGAACTATCTGGTGTAGAAAAACCTAACCCATTTTTATAATTAAAAAAAGGAGTGGTGATTTGTTTTTGAACAACAGTATTGTTTTTTTGATTTTGTAAACTAATAGTATCTACATTTTGGCTATTAACGAATTTGTTACTACCCAAAACCAGTATTATTAACAATAATTTAAAATTAAAACTAAAAAAATTTAACATGCTGTGTTTTTGCTGCAAAAAAACACCTGTAAAATTGCTTTAGCGTTAAATTAAGGTTAACAAATTGTTAAGTTGAAGAATAAATTAAATAGAATTGAAATTACAATTCGTTAAGTATGTTTGTAGTTTCGTGAATGTAAACATCTTTAATTATACTTTTTGCCCAACGGTTTTCTCTACCTAATTTTGCAGTATCAGCAGCACTTTTAAATTTATCTTCTTCTAATAAACTGCCAGTAAAATTTTTAATGTCTTTTCTTAAATCATCATATTTTTTATTTTGATCGCGAAATTGTTTCATCTCTAATCTATATTTTTCTAAATTAACGCTATACTTAGTATCGTCTTTTTTACTTTTAATTTCTTTAGATTGATCGTTAATTAATTTAAATTGATCGCTTTTTTTAACTCTTGCTGTACTGTTTTTAAGTAAATTGCTGTAATTAATACTATTAAACTCGGTATAGTTTGCTTTTTTAATTTCGTCCCAAGGCATTGGGTTGTCCATTTCTTTTTCGCCCAACTCAATTAATTCGTAAGGGTCTGGCAACAACACATCTGGAGTTACGCCTTTTAATTGAGTAGCGCCACCATTAATGCGATAAAATTTTTGTTGTGTAATTTTAACTGAACCAACATGTGGAGCTAAAGAATCTAATTGAGGAATTAAAAATTGATCTAACCCAACAAAACTTTGTACAGTTCCTTTACCAAAACTAGGTGTACCAACAATTACACCACGTTTATAATCTTGCATGGCCGCTGCTAAAATTTCGCTTGCACTTGCGCTGTTATGGTTAATCATTATGGCTAAAGGGCCATCCCAAACTACATCAGGGTTACGATCTTCCATAATATTTACATAATTATTTTTACTTCTTACTTGAACTACAGGACCTTTATTAAAGAATAAACCAGCCATTTCAACTACTTCTTGTAAAGAACCACCGCCATTATCTCGTAAATCAACAATTAAACTTTTTATGCCTTGTTTTTTTAATTTTTCAATTTCAAGTCGCATATCTTTTGAGCAATGGTGTGCTGTACCAGATCTTGTAAAATCAGTATAAAAAGAAGGTAAATAAATGTAGCCGATTTTGTTTTTGTTTTCTAACAAAACACTTTTAGCATACGTTTCTTCCATTTCAATTACATCTCTAATAATTTTTATTTCTTTGGTGGTATTATCTGGTTTTTTTACAGTTAATACAACGGGTGTGCCTTTTTTACCTTTAATTAATTCAATAGCATCATCCATTTCCATATTAGATATATCAACTGCTTCGCCATTTCCTTGAGCTACTTTAATAATTGCATCGCCAGCTTTTAATTCGCCTTGCTTATAACTTGGACTTCCTACAATAATTTCACTAACGGTTAGCACATTGTCTTTACTTTGTAATCTAGCGCCAATGCCTTCAAATTGACCACTCATGCTTTGGTCAAACTTTTTTTTATCAACCGGAGCAAAGTACTCGGTATGGGGGTCAAAAATATTAGCAACAGAATTTGCAAATGCTCCAAAACGTTCGCGAGGTTTTATTTTATATAAACGTTTAAACCATTCTTGGTTAGATTTTAATGTTTTTCTTCTAGCATCAACTTCAATACTATCAAAAGTTTTAAACTTAAATGCTGTATCATTTTTTTCTTTAGCTTTTTCTTGTTTAGTTAACTCATCATCAATTCTATTTAAAACTTGATACGTAATCATTTTACGCCATTCATTTTTTAACTCATCTTCTGTTTTAGAATATTTTGTTTTTTCGCCATCAGTTTCATATTCGTCGTTAGTTTTATAGTTTAATGGTTGAGCTAATATTTCTTTACTCCAGTTTTCTTTTTCTTTAATTCTTTGATTAATAATTTCGACAGAGCGTTTATAAAAAGAATGATTTTGCGTAATAATTTGGTCGTCAATTTCTTTTCTGTATTTTAATAATTCATCATAATCATTTTGTAAAAGAAATTTTTTACTATAATCCATTCGTTTTAAATACAAATCAAATACCTTTTCGCTAAATGCATCGTCTAACTTTTGAGGGGCATAATGATTTTGATTTAAACTTCCGAGCATTAACTCAAAAATTACATCATTTCTATCAAACACATATTTATAAATACTAAATGAAGAAAGAAGTAGAACACAAACTAAACCTATAACTTTGTTAGATAGTTTTGGCAACTTTTTAAAAACCTTACGCATAGCAACAAATTTAAAATAATATTAAGTACTTTAGAAGCTATAATGCAATATTTTTGCCATAATGCTTTAAAACTTGTTTAAATTTTGTTAAAGTATTAATTCATATATAAAGTATATTGCTGTCAATTAAATTTTATGATAGATTTTACGAGAGCACAATTAAACAATTTTTATGTAAGTTTTGTAGGAAACAAAGGATTAGGCGAGGAATTAACCTTAAGTGAAACCGAATTTAAACTTGAAGATGATTTTTTAAAAGAAACATTAATTAGATATTTTACTCAAGCCTTTAAAACCGATATTTATTACCAATTTAAAGGAAAAGTTGATATAAGTTTAGCTTCAGTTGCAAATGCTTGCGAAGATATTTTTAACTCACAAAAAAACTTTATTTCAAAATCAAAAGAAATTGCCAATCATTTATATAATCAATCTGTACATCCAAAAATAAAAGGAGGAGAGTTTTTTGTATGTTATTTTAACGAAGTAAATGTTGATGGGGAATTATGTGATGCAATAGGTTTGTTTAAATGCGAAAACAAAGAAACCTTTTTAAAAGTTTACCAACATATTGATAATTTTGAATTAGATTGTGAAAATGGCATTAATATTAACAAGTTAGATAAAGGTTGCTTAATTTTTAATGCTGATAAAAAAAACGGATACAAACTAAGTATAATTGACAACAATAATAAAGTTGCCGAATGTGCCGCATATTGGGAAGAAGATTTTTTAAATGCAAAACTTAAAACAAATTCATATTACCATACCAAAAATTTTATGGATATGAGCAGAGGCTTTTGTGAGGAAGTTTTAACCGAAGCTAATAATGTAGATAAACAAAATCAAATGATGATGTTAAACAGAAGCGCCTCGTATTTTAAGGATAAAGACCACGTAACTGTAAGTAATTTCGAAAAAGATGTGTTAGTTGAACCAGATGTAATTACAGCATTTAAAGAATACAGAAATACTTATAATGATAAATTAAATTTAACAGCTGTTGAAGAGTTTGATGTAAGCAATACCGCAGTTAAAAAAAATTCAAAATACATGAAAAGCGTTGTAAAACTTGATAAAAATTTTCATTTATACATTCACAGTAAACACGAATATGTTGAAAGAGGTTTTGATGAAGAAAAAGGGTTAAAATATTACAAGCTATATTACATAAACGAGGCTTAACCCTCAAATGTTACAGTAAATACAACCATTCTGCTTCTTACCTTATCTATACTATTACTAAAAATACTATTTTCGGGTTTAAGTAAATTACGCGTTCCGATTTGCAATTTTACTTCAAAGCCTAACTTAAAATATTGCAAATAAAAATCTACCCCTGCTCCACTACTATAATAATAATCATCTCGTTTTAATTTAACATTATCATCTAACTGGTTAGGGCCACTAGTAACACCCGCAGCTTTTTTTCTTGCAGCTAAATCTAATTGATAACCTCCGCCTCCAATTATGTATGCACTAAAATTTCCTAATCGTTTTGATTGTATTTTAGTTTCGATAGGAAAAAATAAAAAGGCTGATTCAACTCTTTTTTGAAAAATTTTTGAGCTGTCGTTTGTTCTGTTAGACAAGGTATATTCTATAGTTCTAGAACCAAAACTAATGCTGGGTGTAAATCTTAAGCGAATATACTCATGCAACTTGGCATCGCTAACAATACCGATAGCAAAACCAGGGGCAGGTTTACTAAAAATACTCCTTATTTGATAACGGGTTATTGTACCTTTTTCTTTAATAACAGTATCAGGCAACATAGAGTTTGGTTTTGGATTTATTACAAAATCTGCTTTATTTCCTGCAATTGTAAAACCAAAATGCAATCGAGATTTATAAAATTTTGGCAAATTAACCCCATACCCATCATGATGCTGTGCCTTAACGTTTAAACTAAAAAAAACAGTTAATAATACAATGTACCAACAATTACGCACGGTTTATAAACGATTAATTAAAAAAAATATTGTATAAAGATACTATTTTAAGATTAAAAAAATATTTAAACGTTTTATTACTCATTTAAAAAAAGCTAAATTTGTAAGATGATGCAAATTCAAGTGATGAAATCTAAATTACATTGTGTAACAGTTACACAAGCTGAGTTAGATTATATTGGAAGCATAACCATTGATGAAGATTTAATGGATGCTGCAAATTTTATTGAAAATGAACAAGTACATATTTTAAACAAAAATAACGGTGCACGATTTATAACATATGTTATTAAAGGTAAAAGAGGAAGTGGTGTAATTTGTTTAAACGGACCTGCTGCAAAATTAGTAAATATAGGCGATGTAGTTATTGTAATTTCTTATGCAACAATGGAGTTTGAAAAAGCTAAAACGTTTGTACCATGGGTTGTTTTTCCTGATACTTTAACTAATAAATTAAAATAGAAAGTGGCTAAAACTAATACAAAGTCAATTCTTCAATTTGTAGTTTTACTTTGTATAGCTATTTTATTAATTTGGTTATCGTTACGCGCAGTTGCAGATAAAAAAGATGAAATAATTAATGCATTTAAAAATGCAAATTATTTATGGGTAATTATATCAATGCTTTTTGCCTTTTTTAGTCATTTTTTTAGGGCTTATCGTTGGAACTACTTACTAAACCCACTTGGACACAAAACCAAATTAATTAATGCAAACTGCCATGTTTTTATTGGCTATTTAGCAAATTATGGAATACCAAGAATGGGAGAAGTATCGAGATGTACGCTTGCAAGTAAGTACGATAAAGTTCCTTTTGAAATTGCTTTTGGAACTGTAATTACAGAACGTATTATAGATTTTATGTTATTTATTGTAATATTTTTTATTGCATTATTTACCCAATTTTCTAAATTAAGTGGCTTAGCAAACGAATACATTTTTAGTAAATTATCTGATAAATTTTCAAACTTGTCTCAAAGTCCTGTAAAATTAATTATTATGATTGTTATAGTAATTGCAATAGTTGCTGGATATTTATTTTTAAGAAAAAAAATTAGTAATTTATTAAAAGGTAAATTTGGAAATTTATTAAGTGGTTTTGCCAAAGGCATAGGTTCAATTAAAAACATGAAAAAACCATTTATGTTTGTTTTATTAAGTATTGTTATTTGGTTTTGCTATTTATTATCGCTTTATTTTTGTATGCTAGCATTAGATGGCACAAAATTATTAGGTTTAGATGTTGCATTAGTTTTATTATTATTTGGCACATTTGGTGTAATTTTTTCGCCAGGTGGCTTAGGTGCTTACCCTGCAATAGTTGGCGGAATTTTAATTTCTACATATCAAATAGATAAAGTATGGGCTTTTGCAATGCCATGGTTAGCCTGGACAAGCCAATTTGCATTAGTTTTACTTTTTGGTTTATTAGCTTTTATTGTTTTACCTTTAATAAATAACCGCAAACAAAATGAATTACTTTGAGCGAATTAATTCTAAAATTGTTTCAAAGGAAGTTGCCTTAGAAAAAATTACAGAATTAAAAAAAACAAATAAAAACATTGTTTTTACAAATGGTTGTTTTGATATTTTACATGTAGGACATGTGTCGTATTTAAGTCAAGCAAGAGATTTAGGTGATTTTTTAATTTTAGGTTTAAATACAGATGCAAGCGTAAAACTTTTAAATAAAGCTCCCAATCGCCCAATAAATAACGAATTTAACAGGGCAAAAATTTTAGCTGCTTTAGCTTGTGTTGATTTAATTGTTTTGTTTAATGAAGAAACTCCATTACAATTAATAGAATTTTTATTGCCAACTATTTTAGTAAAAGGAAACGATTACAAAATTGAAAACATTGTAGGTTATGATGCAGTAATAAAAAGCGGAGGAAAAGTGTTAACACTGCCTTTTGTTGAAGGATTTTCTACAACAAACATTATTTCAAAAATTAATTCGAAATAAAATTTAGAATTAAAAAAATCTTATTTACTTAGTGTATCATCTTCAATTGTTGGCTTTCTTAGTTTAACTGGGTTATGTTTTTTTCTTATTTGTAAGTTCATTAACTCTATTATAAAACTAAAAGCCATTGCAAAATAAATTGTGCCTTTAGGGATATGAATACTATCCACATGAATACCTTCAACAATTAACAAAACTGCAATTAGTACTAAAAATGATAATGCTAAAATTTTAAAAGTTGGGTGCTTCTCAATAAATCCTGAAATTTTTGGCGCATAATAAAACATTACAATCATACTTATTATAACCGCAACAGCCATAACAGAAACTTGGCGAGCCATACCAATTGCTGTAATTATTCCATCAACACTAAATACAATATCAATTAATAAAATTTGTATCATAATTGCCTTAAAGCCTTTTTTTAAGTTTTCTTTGGCATTTTCTCCTTTTTCGTTTGCACCTTCTAGTTTGTTATGAATTTCAAGAGTACTGTTTACTAATAAAAACAAACCACCAGCAAGCATTATAATATCTTTTAATTGTACAGGATGATTAAAAAAGTTAAATAAAACTTTTTCGCCACTAATTAAAAAGGTCATAATAAAAAGTAATGTAATTCGCATTACAACACCTGTTGTCATCCAAATAAAACTTGCTTTTTTAGCTTGTTGTTTTGGCAACCTACCCAAAACTATTGAAACAAATATAACATTGTCTATTCCTAATAAAATTTCCATTACAGTTAAGCTAAGTAAACTTAACAATGTTTCTGTTGTAAATAAATCTGCCATAAAATTAATTTTTATTATAAGATACTTTTATTTTAAAATCTGCTCCTCCTCCTCTAATCCTTTGCCAACGTGAAAAAGAGGCCGCTTTAACAAATGATGGAATACTAGGAGAACCAGCATAACAAAATTTAGAAATATCCATTTCGTTTTCTAAACATTCTAAACTAATAAAAAAGTTTTTTTCTGTATTTATGTTAAACTTCTTAAGTTCAAATTTAAATTCGCCTAAAAATAATGGCGGGATTTTAAAAACAATTGCTTTTCTATTTATTGTTTTATATCTAGGGTAATTTTTTTCACTTGCCTCGTAAAACATCAATCTAAACCTTAAAGAATCGGTATATTTATTTTGTATAACATACATACTAAACTCTTCAAGTAAAACATTTGTTTTAATATTATTATTAGCATTTATAGCTGTTTCAGAGCCCTTCCAGTTTTCTTCGTTTTTAACAAAACCACTGCAATTATTTGTTGTAAATTTTTTTGTACCTAAATTTTGGTATGCAATTTTTTTACTTTTTACTTCAATCTCTTCTAATTGAAGAACATCTTCTTCTAATTCAATTTTAATAGTGTTAAGTGTAGTTAAATCTTTTAACAAAAAAACACGTTCAACATATCCTAAACAAAACATTTTAATTGTATCGTTATAATTATTTTGTTTAATCTTTAATTCAAATTTTCCTTCTTCGTTAGTTAATGTTCCTATTGATTTACCTATTATTCCTATACTACAATACGGTATAGGTTTTTTAAAAACATCTGTTATTTCTCCTTTTAAAACAATTTGCCCGTATGAGTTAGAACAAATTAATAAGAATAAAAACAGAAACTTCATCTCACAAAAATAGTAAAGAATTAGTTTGGCAAAAGAAAGTTAAGTAAATAAAACCAACATATTTTAGTATTTTTGCGGCGAATTTTTAAATTATGATTACAGTTTCTAACATAAGTTTACAATATGGTAAACGCATTTTATTTGATGAAGTAAATGTAAAATTTACTCCAGGCAATTGTTATGGCTTAATTGGTGCAAACGGAGCAGGTAAATCTACCTTTATGAAAATATTAAGTGGCGAAATAGACCCTACTAAAGGGCAGGTTAATATTTTGCCAGGTATGCGTTTAAGTGTTTTAAAACAAAACCATTTTGAATATAATGAGTTTAGTGTTTTAGATACAGTAATTATGGGAAATAAACGTCTTTACCAAATTATGAAAGAGAAAGATGCTATTTACGCAAAAGAAAATTTTAGTGATGAAGATGGTGTAAAAGCCAGTGAATTAGAAGCTGAATTTGCAGAAATGAATGGTTGGGATGCAGAAAGTAGTGCAGCTACAATGCTTACCAATATGGGAATTTTACCAGAAAAACACAATTTTTTAGTAAAAGATTTAAGTGGTAAAGACAAAGTTAAAACTTTATTGGCCCAAGCTTTATTTGGTAACCCAGATATTTTATTGCTTGATGAGCCTACTAATGATTTAGATGTAGAAACTATAAGTTGGTTAGAAGATTTTTTAGCTGATTTTGAAAATACAGTAGTTGTAATTAGCCACGACAGGCATTTTTTAGATGCAGTTTGTACTCATATTTGCGATATTGATTTTAATAAATTAAGTACCTATACTGGAAACTACAGTTTTTGGTACCAAATGAGCCAACTAGCTCTTAAACAACGTGCCGATCAAAATAAGAAGATTGAAGATAAACGCGCAGAGTTACAAGATTTTGTTAGAAGATTTAGCGCAAATGCAAGTAAAAGCAGACAAGCAACTAGTCGTAAAAAATTATTAGATAAACTAGTTGTTGATGAAATACCAGCAAGTACAAGACGATACCCTGGTATAATTTTTAAACAAGAAAGAGAAGCCGGAGATCAAATTTTATTGGTTGAAAATTTAAAAAAATCAAATAATAATGGTTTACTTTTTAGCAATGTAAACTTTAACATTAACAAAGGCGATAAAATTGCGTTTATTAGTAAAAATCAATTAAGTATTAGTGCTTTATTTAATGTATTGGCAGGCGAAGAAAGTGCAGACTCAGGTAAATTTACTTTTGGCACAACCATTTTTAAAGCACATTTACCTAACGAAAATGCACATTTTTTTAAAAGCGATTTAAATTTAATTGATTGGTTAAGGCAATTTAGTAAAGAAAAAGATGAAACTTATATTAGAGGTTTTTTAGGTAAAATGCTTTTTAGTGGTGAAGAAGTTTTAAAAAAATGTAATGTACTAAGCGGGGGCGAAAAAGTAAGATGTATGACAAGTAGAATGATGTTGTTAAACCCTAATTTTTTAATGTTAGATGAGCCTACAAACCATTTAGATTTGGAAAGTATTATTTCGTATAATGATGCGTTAAAAGATTATGCAGGTACCATTTTATTTACAAGCCATGATCATGAATTGGTTCAAACAGTTGCAAATAGAATTATTGAAATTGGACCAAATGGCATTTTAGATAAAACTTGTACTTATGATGAATATTTAGAAAATGAAAGTATTAAACCACAAAGAGAAAAATTATACGTGTAATTTTTAAGAATTTTTTTGTACTCTATCTAATAACTTTGCATTTGCAATTTTACTAACTCTGTATACAACATAAATATTAACAAGTACTATTACAGACATGATTATTCCTAAAACATTATAATTTTCTACTGGGCTAAATTTATCTTTTTGAAAAACAATCATTCCTCCTATAGCAGCAGCAACACCTCCAGCCATTTGTTGTAGAGAAGAATTAATACTCATAAAGGCACCTCTATCTTCTATGTTAGGTAAAATGGTATTTAAAGCCATTGCAGGAACCATTCTACTCATTATCCCAATCATCATGCAAACATTTACAAGCATTAAAACCCATAAAGGGATTGGCACTAAGTTGGTATAAACAAGCGCAACTATTATTAGCCACATTGATGCAAGAGTAAACAATTTAAACTTGTCTATTTTATCGCTTAGTTTACCTACAGTTGGCATTATAATAAGCGAAGCAACACCTGCCACCATAAACAAAGGCACTAACTGTTCTTGAGTAATTCCTAAATTATTAATTGAATACGCACTGCCCCATGGCATCATCATAAAACCACCTAACGAAAGTAAAGCTGTTGCAATAAAACCAGTTTGATAGTTTTTATTTGTAAATGTATCCCATAAATGTTTTAATGGATTTTTATCTCTTTTAATTTCTAAATGTTTAGTTATTGGTTTTAATTTTAAAACAATTACAAGCCAAATAATAAAAGCCAAGCCAACAATCATTAAAAACGGGGCTTGCCACCCTAAATCATTAGCTAAAAATAAACTAATAGGAATACCTAAAACTTGGCTTGCACCAAAACCCATTTGTAAAAACCCCATAACTCTACCGCGTTGTAGTGGTGTAAAAATATCAGCAACAATTGCTAATGAAATTGAACCAATTACGCCACCAAATAAGCCAGTAAAAATACGTGCAGCAATTAATAAAGGATAAGTATGTGCTAAACCACAAAATAATGTTCCTAATATAAAACCAATATAAAAAAACAATAATAATTTTTTACGATCAAAACTATCTGCAAAACCAGCAGTTAAAATTCCAGATACACCAGCACTTAAAGCGTATGCTGATACAACTAAGCCAAATTCTTTTGTTTTTAATTCCATTGACTTCATAAGCATATCACCAAGTGGCGACATTACCATAAAATCAAGTACAACAGTAAATTGAGTTAAGGCCAACAAACAAATAACCAAAATTTGGTAACTTGAAAATTTAGTTTGAGTTTTTATTTCGGGGTTATTCATTTAATTTAATCTTTTAATTCTTCACATAAATAGCCTAAGTTTTTTATAGAACTTATAATTTCTGTTACTTTATTGTTTAACGATTCTACTCTTAATACTTTATCTACATCTTCTCTATCAACATTCCAATTAGTAATTGAAGGTATATTTTTAAATAAATCCTCTAATTGAAATAAATCTAATTCGTGTTCAATATTTGTTTTAAAAATTAAAATATATGGCATTTAACTATGGTTTTAAGGCTATTAATACATAATCTAAAGTTTCATACATAATTTTTTTAGAAAACTTAAAAGGTCTGTTTCCTATACTTTTTCCTTTGCTTGCAAAATTTAACAATGTATACAAGGGTCCAAAAGCAACGCACCAATAAGATTCTATTGAAACAAATTTAAGTTGTTTGTTTTTAATTGCATTATTCACAAACTCTTTCATAATTGGGCTAAACATTGCTGTTATATTTTTCGAAATTTCTTCGCCATATATGGTATGTTGTATTGCTTCAAAAAAATTACTGCTAAGTTTATTTTTAAATGTAAAATTAGTTCTGTTTTCCCATTGTATTTTTAAGCCTTCATTAAAAGGCAAATTAGGTGAAAAGCCTTTTAAACTTGCCTTAACCATTTTTTCGCCTTGTTCAATTCCTAATTTAAATATTAAATCATCTTTATTTTTATAATAAATGTATAAAGTAGCTACAGAAATATTGCATGCTTTGGCTAATTTTTGCATACTAAAGCCATTAATGCCATTATTAATAATCATTTCCATGGCTTTAAGCTTTACTAAATTTTCTTTATTATTATCTCGAACTCTCAATTATTTTACAAATATAAATGAATGAACATTCATTTACAAATTTTTTAATTAAATTAATCTATTAGAGACTTTAAAATTTTGATTTGTGTTAAAAAATAATTTATTTACTCAAAGTATTCTTTCATTCTATCAAAAAAACCTTTTTCTTTTTTATTAGGATTTGGTGTAAAGTTTTTACTTTCTTGTAATTTTTCAATTATTTTCTTTTCGTCTGAGCTTAATGTTGTTGGTGTATATACACTAATTTCAACTAATAAATCGCCTTTTCCGTATGAGTTAACATCTGGTAATCCTTTACCTTTAAGTCTTAAAACCTTACCGCTTTGCGTTCCTGCATCTATTTTAATTTTAACTTTACCATCTACTGTAGGCACCTCAACGCTTGTGCCCAATGCAGCGTGCGGAAAAGATATAGATAAACTATAAATTAAATGATTCCCTTCTCGCTTTAAATCAGGGTGAGATTCTTCTTCTACTAAAATTAATAAATCTCCATTTATGCCTCCGCGTGGTGCTGCATTTCCTTTGCCACTCATACTTAATTGCATTCCATCTGCTACACCCGCTGGTATATTAATTGCAATTACTTCATCTTCTCTAACTATTCCATCGCCATGGCATGTGTTACATTTTTCTTTCACCATTCTACCATCTCCGCCACAAGCATTACAAGTTGTTTGAGTTTGCATTGCACCTAAAATAGTTTGTTGTACACGTGTGTGCACGCCAGTTCCATTACAAATTTTACAAGTTTCGTATTGTCCGTTTTTAGCCCCACTTCCGCTACATGTTTTACAAGATACGTGTTTAGCTACTTTAATTTTCTTCTCAACACCGTTAGCTATTTCACTTAAATTTAATTTTACTTTTACGCGTAAATTAGTACCTCTGCTTACTCTTCTTCCTCCTCGTGTTTGTCCGCCACCACCGCCAAATCCAAAAGCACCTCCAAAAATATCTCCAAACTGGCTAAAGATATCATCCATGTTCATACCTCCACCGTTAAAGCCTCCACCGCCAGAAGCCCCACCTACACCTGCATGCCCAAATTGGTTATAACGTTGTCTTTTTTCGGCATTACTTAAAACTTCATACGCTTCTGCTGCTTCTTTAAATTTTTCTTCTGCAGCTTTATCCCCTGGGTTTTTATCAGGGTGAAATTTTATAGCCATTTTACGATAAGCTTTTTTTATCTCATCGTCACTTGCATTTTTTTGAATTTCTAATATATCGTAATAATCTCTTTTAGCCATAAAATTTATTGTGCTACAACTACTTTAGCAAATCTAATTACCTTATCTCCTAATTTATATCCTTTTTCTGTTTCATCAATTACAGTATTTTTTTGCGCATCATTTGCAGCAGGAATATGTGTAATTGCTTCCATAATTTCCGAATCAAACGTTTGTCCAACTGATTGGAAAGCAACTAACCCTTTAGATTGAACTGTGCTTTTAAATTTATTATAAATTAAATGAATTCCTTCTTTAATTGCGTTTAAGTCTTCTGCTTTTTCGTTTGCTTTAATTGCTCGTTCAAAATCATCTATAGTTGGTAAAATAGCTTTAAAAATATCTTCGCCTGCAAATTTTATTAAATCTGCTTTTTCTTTAATTGTTCTTTTTCTGTAATTATCAAACTCTGAGTATAAACGTAAATATTTATCATTTAACTCATTAATTTTTTGTTCATAATTTTCTGAATTTACGGCAGAGTTTTGTTCATTTTCGGCAGTATTGTCAGCCATTGTGTTATTATTTTCGTTAATTGGCTGATTATTTTCGTTTATATTGCTCTCATTTTCCATGTTTATAGGCGTTTTAACTATCTACTACAAATGGATAAGCAATAAGTTTGCCAAACAAAATATAGGTTAATTTGTCAGTTTTTGTGAACAATAAACTCTGTTCTGCGGTTAGATTTATGGTCGGCTTCATCGCAATCGCCTTTAGCATTGCAAATTTTACGAGGTTCAGTATTTCCTTTAGGGATTAATTTAATGCGTTGAGAAACTATACCCTTTTTTATTAAATAATTAGATATTGATTTTGCTTGTTTGCTTGTTAATTCTAATGCTGCTTTAGGGTCTGATTTTGCATCGGTATGTGTAAAAACATCTACTTTTAATTCTTTATTTTTGTTTAACATTAAAATAATTGCATTTAACTCTGTTTCATCTTTAGGAGTTAATTCAAAACCGTTAGGTTTAAAAACAAGCATTTTAGAAGCGTTTACCTGATCTATACTACCTGTTAAAGTTTTATCTTCATTATCTTCGGTTAATTTGTATGATAAGTTTGAAGGTATGTTAAACACAAATCCTCCTGCATTATTTTTTCCATCTAACAAATGTTCGCCATGAGTAGTAAATAAAGCTAATGGATCTGTTGTTATTAAATCAACACCATCGTTATCTATTTTTAAAATAAAATCTTGGTTTAATTTAATATCAGAAAAAGTAAAAGCGCCTTTATCGTTAGTTCTGCTATTAGCAATACTATCGCCATAAGCATCAAATAAATACAGTTTAGCAAATTTACTTACTTCTGTTTTATTGCTTGATTGTGCTAATGTACCTACAACATCTTTTTTTATGGGGATAAAATTCTTTTTCTCATCTAATATATTTTCTAAATCTCGCATTCGAGGATTTATTGCTATAACTATTCCATTTTCATCAATTAAAATATCGGTAGGTAATTGAGTTACACCAAATTTTCTACAAACCTCATCGTTGTAACCCCTTAATGCAACACCATTTATAAAATTAGATAAAGAATCTGTAGCAACGGATTCTGCCCATGCTTTTTTATCGCTTTGAACTGCAACAGCTACAACCTCAAAACCTTCGGCAGAGCGGTATATGGCATTTTTGTATCTGTGTGCTAAACGATTTAAAAATTTATTATTTTGTTTTGATTTTGATACTGTAGAACTCCAAAAATGTAGAAGAACAATTCTATTTAAATAAGGCATACTAAATGCCTGTATCGTATTTTGTTGTAAATTAATTAAAAAAGTAGGCGCTTTATCTCCAATTTTAATTAATCCCTGAGCGTTAAATAAATTAATACTTAAGAGCAATATAATACAATAACTAATTCTTTTCATTTTAAAATCTAACCGGTAATCTCTTTTTTAAAAACAACATCTAAATTTAAAACAATTTAATCTTACTTTTCTTGGCGTTCGAGGTAAGTTATTAACTTTAAATAACTCATATTTTTTCCAACAATATGCCCTGTTTCATTTATTAAAATATTTGAAGGAATAGACTGAATATCAAACTGTTGAACAACTTTACTATCCCACGATTTTAATTCACTTACATGGTATGGCCAAGTTAAATTATCAGCATTTATTGCCTTTAACCATGCCGCTTTGTTATTATCTAATGAAATTGAAAAAATTTCGAATGTTTTAGCATTTTTAAATTCAATGGTTTTAAATTTTGAATATGCTTTTACTAAGTTGGGATTATCTTTTCGACATGGGCCGCACCAACTTGCCCAAAAATCTATCAACACAAAAGATCCTTTTAGATTATATAACGACAAAATACTATCATTTGGATTTGCAATTTGTATGTTAGGGATTTTATTTCCTATACTTAAACCAACAACTTCAGACTCATGAATTGGTTGATAGATAGGGCTTACAGAATCTTTAATAATTGTATTGTTTGGGCTAGAATTTTTTGTAGTTGTGCAACAATTAAAAAGCAAAATCAAACTTAAAAACAACAGTTTCATTACTAAGCTTTTCTTATAATTTGAGCACCTATTGCATTTAAGCGTGTATCAATATTTTGATAACCTCTATCTATTTGATTGATGTTAAAAATTGTGCTTTTTCCTTTTGCGCTCATTGCAGCAATTAATAAAGCTACACCCGCTCTAATATCTGGACTAGCCATTTGAATACCGCGTAGCTGTACTTTTCTATCTAGTCCCATAACGGTTGCCCTATGGGGGTCGCATAAAATTATTTTAGCTCCCATGTCTATTAACTTATCTACAAAAAACAATCTACTTTCAAACATTTTTTGATGAATGAGCACATTTCCTCTTGCTTGAATTGCAGTAACTAATGCAATACTTATTAAATCGGGGGTAAAACCTGGCCAAATAGCATCGCTAATTGTAAGAATTGAACCATCAATAAAAGTTTCTATTTCGTAACTTTCTTGGGCAGGAACAAATAAATCATCGCCTCGTTTTTCGATATTAATTCCCATACGTCCAAAAATTGTAGGGATAATTCCTAAATTTTCGAAACTTACATTTTTAATAGTAATTTCTGATTGGGTAACGGCTGCCATGCCAATAAAAGAGCCAATTTCAATCATATCTGGTAACATGCGATGAGAAGTTCCTTTTAATTCTTTAACTCCTTCTATAGTTAATAAATTTGAACCTATACCATTTATTTTTGCGCCCATTTTAACTAACATTTTGCAAAGCTGTTGTAAATAAGGCTCGCAGGCTGCATTATAAATGGTAGTTATTCCTTCGGCTAAAACGGCCGCCATAACTATATTTGCTGTGCCAGTAACACTTGCTTCATCTAACAGCATATAGGCACCTTTTAAATTTTTACCTTCTACTTGATAAAGTTCGTTATCTATATCGTAATTAAATTTTGCACCTAAAGCTTCAAATCCTAAAAAGTGGGTATCAACACGTCTTCTACCAATTTTATCTCCACCAGGTTTAGGCATATATGCTTTACCAAACCTTGTAAGCATTGGCCCAACAATCATCATACTACCTCTAAGACTTCCGCCTTTCTTTTTAAACTCGGGCGAAACCAAATAATCTACATTTACATTATCGGCTTGAAAAGTAAATTCTTCATGTCCAGTTTTTTCAACCTTTACACCTAAATCAGATAACAACTCTATTAATTTATTTATATCCACAATGTTTGGTACATTTCCAATCACCATTTTTTCTTTAGTTAAAAGAACTGCGCATAATATTTGTAATGCTTCATTTTTTGCGCCTTGAGGAATGATATCTCCTTTTAATTGGTGTCCGCCATGTACTTCAAAAATTGCCATAATTTAAAATTTACGGTTATTGTTATTATTGTGCTTATGCTTGTGTTTGTTTTTGTGTTTATTGTTTTTATGAAAAAACTTTTTACCATTAGTGTTTCCTCTAAGCTCTTGATGCGAACTTAAAGATGCGTTTTCATCTAGTTTTAACTCTCCACCACTTAATTCATTTAAATTTTTAATAACTACATCATCGGTTATTGAATCTTTATTCCAATTGTAATAAGATTTTTTTAAATGATTTGCAATTTGTCTGGTTAATTCGCTACGCTCAGGCCCTTCAGGGTATTCTTTTGCTTTTTTAATTATATCTTCTATTGTTTTACCATAATGTTTATATCTAATTTTACCTTTTGGATAGGTTAAAAGTTCGGGTTTAACATTAAACGACTCTGGGCTAGGGATTGGATATGGACTATCAACATCTAGTTTAAATTCAGAAATTATAAAAATATGATCCCATAATTTATGTGTATAATCTGCGCTATCTCGCAAATGAGGATTTAATTGCCCCATAACTTGTATTATGGCCTTAGCGCACAAATTGCGCTCTTCTCTATTTTCGATAGAACAGCAATATTTTATCATACCTTGTATGTTTCTTCCATACTCAGGAATTATTAATTTCTCTAATTGTGTGTTGTACTCCATTTAATAATTGGTTAAATATAAAACATATTGATAGTTTAGATTTTGTAGTAAAAATTAAATTGTTAAATTAATATTGTTAAAAACCAATATCCTATCAGGAAAAAGTTTTCAAATATAAATAAATTTGTACAACCATGAACGAACTTTTTAAAGATTTAAAAATTATAGAATTAGCAGGCGTACTTGCAGGCCCTAGTGTTGGTTTATTTTTTAGTGAACTAGGAGCCAATGTTGTTAAAATAGAAAATAGTAAAACCAATGGCGATGTTACCCGAACTTGGAAACTAAAAACTGAAGATGCTAAAAACCTATACAGTGCTTATTATTGGAGCATAAATACAGGTAAAACTGTTTTAATGTTAGATTTAACACTCGAAAATGATTTAAATAAATTATATGAATTAACAAAAGACGCAGATATAATTATTACAAATTATAAAAAAGGAGATGATACAAAATTAAAGGTTGATTACACTACTTTAACTCGCATAAAAAGTGATTTAATTTATGCAAACATTAATGGTTTTGGAGATGAAAGTGAAAGAATTGCTTTCGATTTAATTTTACAAGCCGAAAGTGGGTTTATGTATATGAATGGCGAACCAAATTCTAAACCCACTAAAATGCCTGTGGCATTAATTGATTTATTAGCTGGCCATCAACTTAAAGAAGCCATTTTAGTGGCATTAATTAAAAAATTAAAAACAGGCAAAGGAAGTAAAATTTCAGTTTCTTTATTTGATAGTGCACTTGCTAGTCTTGCTAACCAAGGCACAAATTGGTTAATAGCAAACCATTTACCAAAGCAAACAGGTAGTTTACACCCAAACATTGCACCATATGGCGAAATTTTTGAAACTAAAGATGGCCATTTAATAACATTTGCAATAGGCAACAATAAACAGTTTTTAAATTTATGTGAAATTATTGAATTTAAAGGCTTAGCTAAAGAAACTAAATTTTCTAACAACCAAAACAGAGTTACAAATAGGCACGAGTTATACAACATACTTTACAATTACATAAAGCCTTTTTTGTTTAAAAACATTTATAAACTTTGTATTGATAACGAGGTTCCTATTGGTAAAATAAGAACGCTAAAAGAAGTTTTTGAATTAGATGAAGCTAAAAAATTATTAATTAATACACCTATAAAAAATCAAACAATAACAACCGTAAAAGGAAATGTTTTTAAAATAGAATAAGATGCATAAAGTTGAAATTGCAAACACAAAAACCGAAATAAACAACATTATACAATTAAGATATAAAGTGTTAAGAGAGCCGTGGAACCAGCCAATAGAAAGTGTTACAGATAATATAGAAATGGATTCTATAAACGCTTTTATACAAAAAAATGATACTATAGTTGCATGTGGTAGATTACAAGAAAATGAAAACAAAATAGGACAAATTAGATTTATGGCTGTAGATGAATTATATAGAGGCGAAAGGCTGGGCCAACAAATATTAAACACTTTAGAAATTGAAGCAAAAAAGTTACTAATAACTAAAATTGAATTACAAGCAAGAGAAAATGCTGTGAACTTTTATAAACGTAATGGTTATGAAATAGTTGAAAAAAGTTTTTTATTATGGGGTAAAATTCAACATTTTTTAATGCATAAAAAGCTATAATACTCCTAAAAATTGAAACTTTTTATTTTAAAAATTATGGCTAACTTTAACTTTTAATAATTCAACATGAATTTAAGCTCATTAACAGCAATATCTCCAATTGATGGGAGATACAGAAAAACTACAGAAAACTTAGATAACTATTTTTCAGAATTTGCATTAATAAAATACCGTGTAAAAATTGAAATAGATTATTTTATACAACTTAGCAATGTTGGTTTACCTCAACTCCCAAAAATTAACAATGAGTTAGTAAGTAAACTTAAAACAGTTTATGAAAATTTTTCGATAGAAGATGCGTTAAAAATAAAAGAAACAGAAAAAACGACCAACCACGATGTTAAAGCTGTTGAATATTTTGTAAAAGAAAAACTTAGCCATTTAGGTTTAGAAAAATATTTAGAATTTGTACATTTTGGATTAACCTCTCAAGATATTAATAACACTAGTATTCCATTAAGTTTAAAAGATGCAACAAATACAGAAATTATTCCAATTCTAAATCAATTAATTAATACTTTAATTGATAATGCAACTAATTGGAAAAACACAAGTATGTTGGCAAAAACACACGGCCAACCCGCATCGCCTACTAACCTTGGTAAAGAAATTTATGTTTTTGTAGAGAGATTACAACTTCAATTAAATCAATTAAAAAATGTACCCTACTCGGCAAAATTTGGCGGAGCTACAGGCAATTTTAATGCACACAATGTTGCCTACCCAACAATTAATTGGATTGAATTTGGAAATAATTTTGTAAACCAAACATTAGGCTTAACTCGCTCACAATTTACAACACAAATTGAGCACTACGATAATATTGCCGCTTATTGCGATGCCTTAAAAAGAATTAATATAATTTTAATTGACTTGTGTAGAGATATTTGGACTTATGTGAGCATGGAATATTTTAAACAAAAATTAAAAGCTGGCGAAGTTGGAAGTAGTGCAATGCCCCATAAAGTTAATCCTATAGATTTTGAAAATGCTGAAGGAAATTTAGGAATTGCTAATGCTATTTTAGAGCATCTTTCGGCAAAATTACCAATTTCTAGGCTGCAACGCGACTTAACCGACAGTACTGTTTTAAGAAATTTAGGTGTTCCTATTGCTCATGCTTTAATTAGTTACCAAAGCATTTTAAAAGGTTTAAATAAATTAATTTTAAATGATAACGCTTTAAAAGAAGATTTAGATAATAATTGGGCCGTTGTTGCAGAAGCCATACAAACTATTTTAAGAAGAGAAGGTTATCCAAAACCATACGAAGCTTTAAAAGATTTAACCAGAACAAATACAACAATTAATGAACAATCAATAAAAGAGTTTGTTTTAAATTTAAATGTTTCTGATTTGGTTAAACAAGAATTATTAAAAATTACACCACATAATTACACAGGTATTTATCCAAAATTTTAATAAATGAATAGAGTTTGGACATATTTAATTAACAAAAATTTAAGTTCAGAAGAATTACAAAATTTAAACTTAAAAGGTAATGCTTTTGTTAGTGAGTGGACAGCCCACGAAAATAAATTAACCGCCAGTTTTGAATTATTTAAAAGCAGAATAATAATTGTAAAAGTTAACGAAACAGTAACCGAAGCTAGTGGCTGTAGTGTAGATAAATTATTGCGTTTTATTAAATTGTGCGAACAAGAATTTAATATTCAATTATTAAATAGATTATTAGTTGCAATTAATTTAAATAATGAAATACAAGCCATTCATTCTTCTGAAATAAAAACTTTATTATTAAATGGTTCAATTAATCCTGAAACTCAAATTTACGATACTTCAATTTCGAACGAAAACGAATTAAATAATTGGATTAAACCTTTAAAAAACACTTGGCTAAATAAGTACTTGTAATTAAAAATTTATTTAAAAAGCTAATAATAAAACCATGGATAGAAAATCTTTTTTAAAAAGTTTATTTACTATTCCATTAATAAATAAAAGCATGAATTTAAACCAACTTGCCAATTATTTGCCAAACACACAAACCATGCCTGTACTTTTTTTAGGCCATGGTAACCCAATGAACGCAATTGAAGATAATGTATTTACTCAAGGTTTTAAAAAATTAGCTTTAACATTACCTAAACCCAATGCAATAATTTGTATAAGTGCGCACTGGGAAACAAATGGAACGTTTGTAACGGCAATGGAAAAACCAAAAACAATTCATGATTTTGGTGGATTTCCAAAAGAATTGTTTAATGTGCAATACCCTGCGCCAGGAGATGTAGAATTAGCTAAACAAACCAAAACTATTTATAATAATAAAATAGAACTTGATACAGATTGGGGGCTAGATCATGGCTGCTGGAGTGTATTAACTCACCTTTACCCTAAAGCCGATGTGCCGGTTATTCAATTTAGTTTAAATTATAAGTTAACACCTAACGAACATTACAATTTAGCAAAACAATTGCAAAGCTTACGCAATAAAGGCGTTTTAATAATTGGAAGTGGAAATATTGTTCATAATTTAGGTTTAGTTGCTTGGGATAAAATTAACCAAACTAATTATGCTTTTGATTGGGCGCAATACGCAAATAATTTAATTATTAAACACATTAACGAATCAAATTTTAACCCATTAATAAATTATCAAAAACTTGGCAAAGAAATGTTAATGGCCATACCCACTCCTGAACATTATCTCCCCTTATTGTATTGTTTAGCATTAAAGCAACAAAGCGATAAAATTGAAACGTTTAATAATTTAGCGGTTGCAGGTTCGTTAACTATGACAAGCTTTAAATTTGGGTAATATAATGTTAAAAACAATTCTATTTATAACCCTAATAAATCAGTATTTTTGAACTTATAAATTAAATTTTTTATTATGAAATTTGGCGTAGTTGTTTTCCCTGGATCTAATTGTGATGAAGACATGGTGTATGTTTTAAAAGACATCATGAAACAAAATACAGTAAAATTATGGCATAAAAATACAGATTTAGAAGGTTGTACACACATTATATTACCTGGAGGTTTTAGTTACGGCGATTATTTAAGAAGTGGTGCAATTGCAAGATTTTCGCCAATTATGACCAAAGTAATTGAACATGCCAACAATGGAGGTTTTGTATTTGGAGTTTGCAACGGCTTTCAAATTTTATGCGAAAGTGGTTTGTTACCCGGAGCTTTATTACACAACAATAGCCGTAAATTTATTTGTAAAAATGTGTTTATTAAACCAGATAATAATTCAACTTTATTAACAGCAGGTTTAGATAAAACTAAAGCGCTTAAAATTCCGATTGCCCATGGCGAAGGTAAATTTTATGCGAGCGAAGATGTTATTAAAAAATTAAACGCCAACCAACAAATATTATTTAAGTATTGCGATGAAAATGGAAATGTAACAACTGAGAGTAACCCTAATGGCGCAACAGAAAACATTGCTGGTATTTGCAACGAAACTAAAAATGTATTTGGCATGATGCCTCACCCCGAAAGAGCTGCAGACGAAGCATTAAATAATATTGACGGAAAGTTAATTTTTGAAAGTATTTTAAATAAAGTATTGGCTTAAATTATGTGTTTTAACACACAACTAAAAAGTGATGTTAAAACATTAGAAAAACGTTTTAAAGCTAAATTTAATGGCGACATACCATTTATCCCAAATGAAACTATTAATGCATTTGAGTTTCCTTTAAATCCAATAATTACAAACACTAATCCAGAAATTATACAACAATTTAATTGGGGCTTTTTGCCCAGTTGGGTAAATAACATTTCGTTTAGAACAAATACATTAAACGCAAAAATAGAAACCCTTAAAGAAAAACCTTCATTTAAACCTTACGTAAACCAAAGGTGTTTAATTTTAGCTGATGCTTTTTACGAATGGCAATGGCTTGATGTTAAAGGAAAAAACAAACAAAAATTTAAAATTAAACTTTATAACAACGAGCCTTTTGCATTTGCAGGTTTGTTTAATGTTTGGAAAAACACAAAAACTAACGAATTTTTAAATACCTATACTATATTAACTACAGCTGCAAATCCTCTAATGGAAAAAATACACAATTCTAAAAAAAGAATGCCCATTATTTTAAATGAAGATTGTGAAACAGAATATTTGCAATATGGGAAAACAGATTTTTCGAAAATTGATTTAGTTGCTGAACCAATCACTAAACTAAACACATCAACACAATTGGGTTTTGATTTTTAATTAGTTTTTAACCAATCAATTGCTTTTGTTTCGTTATCAAATAATTTAATTTTTTGTTTATTGCCTGTTAAATTTATAATAATTTGTCCCATTATTTTTTGTCCGAAATTACTAACAATAACTGCAACTTTAGGCCACAACTTAAACTCATTCATTACATAATCTCTTGCATCTTTTTCTAACAATGTCCATTTACCTGTTTTAACTAAAACATTTAAACTTTTAGTAGGAGAAATTTCTTTTGCATAATCCCATCCTAATTTAACTTGTTCAACAGTTAAAGTTATATTTTCTTGTAAAAAATTTAATTCAATTATTTTGTTTTCTATAATTGAAACTTTAACTATTTCGTTTGCTTGCATTAAAAAATACTAACCCAGCAAATAAACAAAATTTATTCTTTTTTTTCTGTATCAAAACTCATTATTTCGACTGATTTTTTTAAGTTTAATAAACCTTTTTCAAAATCAGGAGCTATCATTTTTTCTATATCCATAAAAAGCATAAATACTCTACCAAAAAAAGGCACATCATTTGCCATTATCCAAGTAACTTTACATTTTTTATCATCTCCAGTTACAATATGGTATATAGGGCTCTCTCCTTCACCCTCAAAATATAAAGAGTGCATAATTGTATCTTTATTTGTGTTTATATAAGTCATACTTCCAACCCCAACTTCTTTATTTTTACTTTCCCAAGCTAAAACATGGCCAATTTCTCCAGGATTTCCTTTATAAGACACTTTCATTTTTGGGTCTTTTTCTGTCCAAGGACTCCATTTTTCTTGAAAAAACTTATAATCAGTTAATTTTGATTTAACAAATTCACTTGGCGCATTAATCTCTATCGAACGTTCTGCTCTAAAATGTTTTGGCCCAATTAAGCATAAAATGATATAAACTAAAATTAAGCCAATAATAATGTAAAGAAATTTTTTCATGTTTTTATAATTAAAAATAATAAAATTTAGTTCATAAAAACAAAATAATAAAATTTCGTTTCTATTTGATTTAATTTTATATTTACATTTAGTAATTATGGATGGTTTTATAGTTTCTGCTCGAAAATACCGACCACAACACTTTAACACTGTTGTAGGGCAAAGCCATATTACAAATACATTAAAAAACGCAATTTCAAATAACCAATTAGCACAAGCTTATTTATTTTGCGGACCTCGTGGTGTAGGTAAAACAACCTGTGCGCGTATTTTTGCAAAAACCATAAATTGTACCAACAAATTGGAAAATGGTGAAGCTTGTGATAAATGCGAATCGTGCACATCTTTTAATACTGGCGCATCTTTAAACGTTTACGAATTAGATGCTGCAAGTAATAACTCTGTTGAAGACATAAGACATTTAGTTGACCAAGTACGTTTTGCACCACAATTAGGCGAATACAAAGTTTACATTATTGATGAGGTTCATATGCTTAGTACAGCAGCTTTTAATGCGTTTTTAAAAACGTTGGAAGAACCTCCAAAACATGCTAAATTTATTTTAGCAACAACAGAAAAACATAAAATTATACCAACAATACTATCTCGTTGCCAAGTATTTAATTTTAATAGAATTAAAACCGAAGATATAAGCGAACATTTAGCTTTTATGGCTAAAAACGAAAATGTTACTTTTGAACCAGAAGCACTTCAAATTATTGCACAAAAGGCTGATGGGGGTTTGCGTGATGCTTGTTCTATTTTTGACCAAATGGTTGCTTTTACTGGAAGCCATTTAACTTATAAGCAAATAGTAGAAAATTTACATGTATTAGATTACGATTATTATTTTGAAATTATTAATCAAATGATAAATCAAGGTTTACCAAACATAATGGTAACTTTTGACGAAATTTTAAAAAAAGGATTTGATGGTCATAATTTTTTAATTGGTTTGGGCGAACATATTCGAAATTTATTAGTTAGTAAAGATTCATATACCACTAGTTTATTAGAAGTAAGCGAAAATCTCAAAAAAAGATATTCTGAACAAGCTACAAATTGTTCGTTACAATTTTTATTAAAAGCCCTTTCAATAATTAGTAAAACTGATGTTAATTATAAAAGTGCAAAAAACCAAAGGCTATTGGTAGAGATAACATTAATGCAACTTTGTTATTTAACTGCCCCATTAGAGGCAGAAAAAAAAAATGACATAACTGAACCCTCTACTGCAGAAAAATATGCTAGTTCAGATAAAAACACAAACCAAACAATAATTCAAAAAATTAATTCTTTACAAGAGCCTGAAATTAAATTTGCAACCAAACCTACATTTGCTTTTGATAAAATAAACATTAAAAGCGAGTTTAGTTTAAACGAAGTAAAACCTAAACAAAATACAGTTGTAAATACAACTACTACAGTAAATGAAACCAATACTTTAGTAAATACTGAAGTAAAAACACAACACGTATTAGATTCGATAAAAAACTTTGCTGACTCAAAAATGGCCGCTGGAGCAAGGCAAATTGGCACAACATTAAACACGGCTAAAATTAGTTTTGTAAATAATACCATTACAATACAAATACAAAACGAAAGTCAAAAAGAACAGCTACAATCAATCAAACAAAATTTTTTAGATGAACTAAGAAAATCATTACAAAACAATTTAATTAAACTTGAAATTGAATTGTTGGAAAGTAGCGAACCTGTAAAAGCTTATAAACCATCAGATATTTTTAAAGAATTAGCTGAAAAAAATCCAGCTCTTTTAGAACTAAAAAAAGAGTTTGATTTAGAGATTGACTATTAAAATAAATCGTAAATTAAGAGTACTTATTCAAAATAAATTGTACTTTCGAATATCAAAATAAATCTTATAAAATAACCATAAAACACATGAAACATTTAGCTGCAATTGGATTAATATTCGCTTCAACCATTAGTTTTTCTCAAACAAAAAAAGCAACTACAGTTGATGCAAAAACACCAGCTTTAAAGTATGAAGTTGCTAAAAACGATCCTTTAAATACTAGAATTTATACTTTAAAAAATGGAATGAAAGTGTATTTATCTGTTTATAAAAATGCACCAAGAATTCAAACCTATATTGCAGTAAGAGCAGGGAGTAAAAATGACCCGGCAAACGCAACAGGTCTTGCACATTATTTAGAGCATATGGTATTTAAAGGAACTGATGCATATGGCACAAAAGACTTTAAAAAGGAAAGCATAGAAATTAAAAAAATTGAAAACCTTTACGAAGTATATAGAGCAACTAAAGATGAAGCAAAGCGTAAACAAATTTACCATCAAATTGATAGTATAAGTGGAGTTGCGGCTAAATATGCCATAGCAAATGAATACGATAAAATGCTTGCAGGTATTGGCGCTGATGGAACCAATGCATTTACCTTTTTTGATCAAACGGTTTATGTAAATGACATACCAAGCAATCAAATAAATAATTTTTTAAAAATAGAAGCTGAACGTTTTAGAAAACCAATATTAAGATTATTTCATACTGAATTAGAAGCTGTTTATGAAGAAAAAAACAGAGGTTTAGATAGCGATGGAGACAAAGTATTTGAAGCAATAATGGCTAGCTTATATAAAAATCATACTTACGGAACACAAACTACAATAGGTACAATAGACCATTTAAAAAACCCAAGTATGGTAGAAATAAATAAGTTTTACAACACTTATTATAAACCAAACAATATGGCCTTAGTAATGAGTGGCGATTTTGACCCCGACCAAGTTGCAAAAGAAGCAGAAAAAACTTTAGGAAAACTTGTTCAAAAACCAGTACCCACATTTACTTTTCAACCAGAAAGCCCAATTACATCAAAAATTATTAAAAACGTTGTTGGCCCAGATCCAAGTAGTGTAAACATAGCATGGAGGGTTTCAGGATACGGCACAAAAGATGCAGACATTAGTGATGTTGTTAGTTCTATTTTATATAATAATGTTGCAGGTTTATTAGATTTAAATTTAAATCAAGCTCAAAAAGTATTATCGTCTAATGTTTTAAATTTAATATTAAAAGATCATGGCATAATTGGTATTTCTGGTGAACCAAAAGAAGGTCAAAAATTAGAAGATGTTGAAAAATTAATTTTAGAACAAATTGCTTTATTACGCAAAGGAGAATTTGCTGATTGGTTATTAGACGCTGTAAAAACAGAAATAAAATTAAGCAGCACCAAAGAATTAGAATCTAACAATTCTAGAGGCATGAAAATGGTTGATGCTTTTATAAATAATCAAAAATGGCAATCAGAAGTTGATTACCTAGAAAGAATAAATAAAATTACAAAACAAGATATAATTGCATTTGCAAATAAATATTTAGGTGATAATAATTATTGTGTAGTATATAAAAATATAGGCGAAGATACATCAATTCAAAAAGTTGAAAAACCAAGTATTACACCTGTAGAAGTTGATAGAGATAATGCATCACCTTTTGTACAAACTGTAATGACCAACAGTGTAAATAATATACAGCCCGTTTTTTTAGATTTTGAAAAAGACATAGTAAAATCAACTATTAAATCTAACATACCTATTTACTATGTAAACAATAAAGAAAATAAATTATTTAATCTTTATTACAAATTTGACATGGGTAACAACAATGATAAATTGTTACCAATTGTTGCTAAATATTTTGATTACTTAGGCACAACAGACATGACTCCTGCTCAAGTTAAACAAGAAATGTATAAACTTGGAACATCTTTAAATGTTTATATAGATGATGAAAATGTTTGGGTAAGTGTAAATGGTATTGAAGAAAATTTTTACAAAACTGTACAATTATTTGAAAAATTATTTACAAATCCGGTAATTGATAAGACAACACTTACAAATGTAATTGCTGATTATAAAAAATCAAGAAATGATGAAAAATTACAAAAAAGAATTGTAATGCAAGGTTTAACGCAATATGCAAGGTTTGGTCCAAGCAATCCTTTTTCTAATAAATTTACAGATGAAGAATTAGATAAAATAACGGTAGATGATATTAAGTATAAAATTTTATTACTATTATCTTACCAACACAGCGTTTTATTTTATGGTCCTCAAAAAATAGATGATGTTAAAATGACATTAAATTCATATCATACAGTACCTGACCAATTAAAACCAGTGCCTGCACCAAAAGAGTTTATTTTAAAAACTTTACAAAATGAAGTTTACACTACAGATTTTGACATGAAACAAGCTGAAATAGTATTTTTAAGTAATGGTAAAGATTATAACGTAAATGATGTGCCAGTAACAAAATTATACAATGCATATTTTGGAGATGGAATGAGTGGTGTTGTATTTCAAGATTTAAGAGAATCTAAAGCTCTAGCCTACTCATGTTATTCTCGTTTTAATTTACCAAATAAACTTACAAAAAAATCATTTAATTATTCATACATAGGTTCGCAAGCTGATAAAATGGGCGATGCTCTTAAAGGTATGACAGATTTATTAAATAACATGCCTAAATCTGATGTTAGTTTTACATCTGCAAAAGAAATGTTAAATGCTGAAATGAGTACACAAAGAATTACTAAAAGCGATATTTTATTTGCGTATTTAAGTGCAATGGATTTAGGATTAAATTATGATATTAGAAAAACGGTATTTGACAAACTACCTAGTTTAAATTTTGACGAAATAAAAAAATTCCAAAACGAAACCATATCTAACAAACCTACAACAATAGTTGTAGTTGCAAAAAAAGAAAACATAGACACTAAAGTGCTTGAAAAATATGGTACTATTAAGTTTGTTACTTTAAAAGAAATTTTTGGTTATTAATTTATTTTTGCACTTTTTAATTACTCATGATAAGTTTTGATAATACTGAAAACGCTTTTAAATCTAAAACAAATAAAAATTTAAAACAATCGTATTGGTTATTTAAATTAATAGGTAACCCAGCTTTAGTAAATTTTGGCGCAGCCTTTGGACCCCTATCACTAAAAATTGGATTTAAAGGGTTAATTAAAAACACCATTTTTAAACAATTTGTTGGCGGCGAAAGTATTTCAGATTGTGGTGTAGCAATAGAACAATTATCTAAATACAATATTGGTACAATATTAGATTATAGTGTTGAAGGAAAAGAAAGCGAAACAGATTTTGAAAACTGTTTTAACGAAACAATTAGAACAATTGAAAAAGCATACACTGATAAAAACATACCATTTTGCGTGTTTAAAGTTACAGGGCTTGCAAGGTTTGCATTACTAGAAAAAGTTAGTTCAAATCAAAATTTAACAGATTTAGAAAAAACTGAATGGCAAAATGTTGAAAGAAGAGTAAACAAAATTTGTGAAACTGCTGCTAATAAAAAGCAAGCTATTTTTATTGATGCCGAAGAAAGCTGGATACAACCTGCAATTGATGAATTAGCAAATAAGAATATGGCTAATTTTAATAAAGAAAATGTTATTGTTTACAATACTTACCAATTATACAGGCACGATAGATTAGCCTTTTTAAAACAAACTTTAAATAATGCAATTAAAAATAATTACAAAGTAGGAGCTAAACTTGTAAGAGGTGCTTACATGGAAAAAGAAAGAAAAAGAGCAGTTGAAAAAAATTACTCCTCACCTATTCAAATAAACAAACAAAACAGCGATAACGATTACAATGAAGCTTTAAATTTTTGCATAGAAAACATTAATAACATGGCTTTATGTGCAGGTACACATAACGAAGAGAGTAGTTTACACCTAGTTAAATTAATGCAAACACACAACATAACATCAAACGATAAAAGAATATATTTTTCGCAACTTTATGGTATGAGTGATCATATTAGTTACAATTTATCGTTAAGTAATTATAACGTTGCAAAATATGTACCTTATGGCCCAGTAAATGAAGTATTACCTTATTTAATTAGAAGAGCACAAGAAAACACCAGTGTTAAAGGGCAAACCGGAAGAGAACTTAATTTAATTTTAAAAGAAAAAAAGAGAAGAGGAATTTAAATTAATTAAAATTTAATTAATTCTTCAAACAAGTCTTTTAATGGTAAACCCATTACATTATAAAAACTTCCTTCTATTTTATCAATACCTATGTAACCAATCCAATCTTGCACACCATATCCTCCAGCTTTATCGTAAGGGCTAAAATTGGTTAAGTAATATTCAATTTCTTCGGGTTTTAATTTTTTAAAATAAACTTTACTCTCATCAAAAAAAGTAGTTTGTTTATTGGCACTTTTTAAGCAAACCGCAGTAAAAACCTGATGCATTTTCCCACTTAACGATTCTAACATTTTTTTTCCTTCGGCAAAATTAGCTGGTTTATTGTACACTTTGCCATCGCACCAAACAATAGTATCAGCAGTTATAAGAAGTTCATCTTCTTTAAGCTCATCTTTATATCCATCGGCTTTTTTTTCGGCAAGGTATAAACATATTTCTTGTTTTTCCAAATCGCTTGGCCATGTATCTTCATTTATATTAATTGGCTTATTCATAAACTCAAAACCTAAACCTTTTAATAACTCTTGTCTGCGTGGCGAAGCCGAACCTAAAATTAATTTATAAGGAAATTCTGCTATAATTGATTCTACTTTTTCCATTTTAATAATAATAAAACACTATGCTACTTAACAAACCAAATAGCATTACAAATTTAAGAATTAAGCTACTGTAATAATAATCTTTTGAATATTTTGCCTTTAGTAATTTGTACATCAATACAATTAATGGGCATAAAAGTAATAATGCAATGTATAAATTCTGTACGGTTAACAATACAAGAGTTGCTTTAATAGAATTATAAATTATAAACAATAAAAAAACAATAATAAATAAAATTAAAAATAATGCTACCGTTTTACTAATTGGAATTCCTAAATTAATTGGCATTGTGTTACATCCTGTTGCTTTATCACCTTCAATATCTTCAATATCTTTAATAATTTCGCGTGTTAGTGTTGTGAAAAACGCAAATAAAGCAAAAATAAAAGTAGCCTTTAATGCACTTAAAAAAACCAGATAATTATTAAAAACAAAATTTGGATTTAATTTTTGCATTAAACCCATTTCAAAAATTAAGGGCATAAACACAACCGCAGCAGATAAAACAGAAACAACACAATTTCCAATTATTAACTGTCGTTTAAAATGTGTGCTATAAAACCATAACAAAACTGCTGCAAAAACATGAAAAAGTGCTAATCTTAAATAACCAATTTTTAATGCACAATAAATCCCAATTAATATACCAACTAAAGAAAGCGTAATGTGTAAAATAATTGCCCATCGTCTTTTTAAGATCTTATCCACCACAACAGTATCAGGATGATTAATTAAATCGGTTTTAACATCAAAATAATCGTTTATAATATAACCAGCTGCTGCAATTATAACAGTACTTAATACTATTAAACCAAATAAATATTGATTAATTGCCAATTCAAAATCGTTTGATACTAAGATTTTACGTAAAATAAAATATCTAACTAAAAATAATGTTAAACCAATCATTATTAAATTTCCTACCCTTATTAATTTTAAAAAGGCAAAAAACTTGTTATTTAATAATGATTTTAACATGTTTATTATACGTTTATTAAATATGGAAATTAATGAAGTTAAACTAATTCACAATTCTTAATGAGTTACCATTATATGAAGCACCATATCTCCTTAGAGGCCAAGTTGCAGGACCATTAATAACTTCGCCATCAAACATTCGCCATTTTGACCCACTTATAGTGTCTTTTAAATCAAAATTGTTAGATTGAACTTTAACTCTTGCATAAGAATTATCTGGTAAATAACTTGAGGTACGTTCTAAAACAACAAACTCTTCATTACTTTTCCGATAAATTACAATACCGTTAACACCAACATTATTTACATACATCCAACCACCAATGCTTTGTATTGGAAAATAGGTAGGGTTATTAGGATAAATTACAAAATCGATAGGGACACTAGGAACAGGATTATTTGCTTGTTGCTGTGTTGGTTGTTTTTTTTTGCAAGCATTAACACTTATTATTAAACAAAATAAAAAAGCAAGCTTAAAAACTAATTTTAAATATCTATTTTTGCTGTTCAATTAAACAAATTTAAAGAAAAAAAGCAGTACTTGCAATTTTATAAAAAAGCATATTCACCAATTATATTTTCACTAATTCTAATTGTTGGTGTTTGCGTGGGTTATTTTTTTAAATTCAACTCTAATGATTTTGTTAATGATAAAGCCACAAGTTCTAATGGTAAAATTTCGAGTATTCTTAATTACATAACTAACCATTATGTAGACACGATAAATACTAAACAATTAGAAGAAAAATCTATAACTTCAATATTAAAAAACCTAGACCCACACAGTGATTACATACCTGCAGCTGATTTTGAATTAGCAAACGAACCCTTAGAAGGCGAATTTGATGGTATTGGTATTGAGTTTAATATTATGAACGATAGCATAACTGTTATTAACCCAATAGTTGGAGGCCCATCAGAAAAAATTGGGTTAAAAGCAGGAGATAAAGTAATTAAAGTGAATAATAAAAAAGTTGCTGGCATAAAAATAACAAATAAGGAAGTATTTAAACTTTTAAGAGGGAAAAGTGGGACTGATGTTAAGCTTAGTATTTACAGAAAAGGACAACAAAAATTAATTGATTTTAATATAACAAGAGGTAAAATTCCAATTTACAGTTTAGATGTTGCTTATATGTTAACTAACGACATTGGCTTTATTAAAATTAGCAGATTTGCCGAAACAACTTATGATGAATATATAGATGCTTTTAATAAATTATCTAAAAAAGGCATGAAAAAACTTATATTAGATTTAAGAGATAACGGAGGCGGATATTTAAACATTGCTGTAGATTTAGCAGATGAATTTTTAAGTAATGGCTTACAAATTGTTTACACCGAGGGGTTGCATCAACGTAAAAAAATATATAATGCCACTACAAAAGGTGGATTTGAAAATAACCCTTTAGTTGTATTAATTGATGAAGGAAGCGCAAGCGCAAGCGAAATTGTAAGTGGAGCTTTACAAGATAACGACAGAGCTACAATTATTGGCCGAAGAAGTTTTGGTAAAGGATTAGTGCAAGACCAACTAAACCTTACCGATGGAAGTGCTATAAGATTAACAATAGCTAGATATTACACACCAACTGGTAGATGCATTCAAAAACCATACGATAAAGGAAATGAAGCCTATTTTGAAGAAGAATTTGACAGATATAACCATGGTGAGTTATATAATAAAGACAGTATTAAAATAGATAAATCAAAAAAATACACAACACCAAAAGGCAAAATTGTTTACGGTGGTGGTGGCATTGTTCCCGATATTTTTATTGCAGCTGATTCAACTAAATACAATAAAAACATAAACATTTTAATGTACACGGGCAACATTAATTCATTTACTTTTAATTATGCAGATGCAAATAGAAAATCTCTTATTACAAAATATCCTAATGCTTTATCTTTTATAAATAATTATAATGTAACCCAACAAGAAATAAATGCTTTAAACACATTCATAAAAGATAAAAACATAAACCGAACATATTTATTAAGCGATAAGGGTTTGGCGGAATTATTAAAAGCATTTATTGGTAGGGTATTATTTGATAAAGATGCTTATTACCCAATAATCAACAAAACAGATAGTGCAATTATTAAAGCGATTGACGTTTTAAATAAGCCCAATTTAAATAATTAATGTGGCGAAAATGGTTGACCACCATTAGGCATAAATGGTTTATCTTCTTTATTTTGTTTTGGTTCAACAGACCCATTTTTAAAATTTCTAAAATTGTAAGTTAATGTAAACATTACATATCTACGCAATGCTGTATTTTTAAAATCTTCGGAGTAATTGGCATTAAACGTTCTACCAATACTTGCGTTTTGATTTAATAAATCATAAACACTTAATTTAGCCTCAAGCGATTTGTTTTTAAGTAATTTTAAAGCCACATAAACATTCCACAAATTAAAATTTTGATTAAATTTTTGAGTTAAACCACTGTAAACATTTGCATTATAATCTGAGTTTAAAACCAATCTATTAAAAACAAAATTACACTTAAGTCCAATTGTTTGATATACAAATTGATTGTTAGCTTGTTTTTGTACTGTATTTTTAAGATCAGAAATACTCGCATTATAACTTAACGAAAAGTCAATGTTTTCGCTAATGTTACTACCAATAAAAGCACCACCATTATATGAAATTGTTTGTGCGTAATTTAAAATTGAATTAGCCATTGATGGTGTTTGATTATAATTAACTCCTGCATTAAAATTTAAATTACTTTTTAATTTTTTTAGTGGCAAACCATAACTTATAAAACTTCGGGCAGCGAAATAATTATTTAAATTAATATATGAATTTAACAACGAACCTTTTTTAATTGAAACTCCGTTAATTACAGTATCATTTATAATTGTTGTTGAAATAGAGCTTATATTATTATTAATATGATTAAAAGATGTGAAAACCATAAAATTTGTTTGCTTTTCTTTATTAAATCCGCCATACCTTGCAAAAACATTATGCTCATAGGTTTGGTTTAATTTAGCATTTCCAATTTTAGGTTGTAAGGCATTTGAAATATCTAAAACTTCTTGAAGTTGTGTAACGTTTGGAATGTTTGTATTTGTTCTATAATTAATACGCAAATTATTTTTCTTAATTTTATAATTAAACCTTGCGTTAGGCAAAACATTATAAAATACAGAGTTTACTTTTGCATTAACCGGAAAAGTTTGATTGCCTTGTAAAGCTGCACTTTGAGCATCGGCACCAAAATTAATATTAACTAATTTAGTTTGAAATTTATACCCTAATCCTGCTCTTTGAGTTAAGTAATCATTATTATAAACATTGCTTAATGTAACATTTTGATTTATATAATCATGTTGTAAAGTATCATAATCTTTAGTTATTTTATTGTTAGAACTATAAAGGTAAGATGGAGAATAACTAATTTGTAACTGTGCGCGTTTAAAAACAGGCTCAGTATAAGTTATTTTTGGGTTAATTTTTTTAGTTTGATTGTATGAATTAAAATCTTGATTTAATTGTTGTTTTGTGTAAACATTTAAATTACCTAAAAACTGATTTTCAGAAACATAATCTCCATTTCCATTTTTTTCTGAAAGTTGTGTTGCTAAATCAATTGATAAAGTCCTAAATTTTTTACTGAATTTATGCATCCATAAAATTGAATTATTAAAATCATACCCATCGGCATTATTTAAAGTTTTATTAGTTGTTAAACTTGAGTTTATAGTGTCAAATATTGTGTTTGTTGCTAATAAAATATTTGAAGTATAATTTTTTTGATAAACAAATGAAGGTTGTACTATTACACTATTTAAAGAATCAAGTTTAGATTCTAATCTAAAATTTATTTTATGATTTTGATTTTGTAAATTGTCGTTTGAGTTTTGATTGTAAATTAATTTATCAGCCGAGTAATAGTTTCTAATTGTTTGTGCAATGTTTTTTGAATTAGAGGTATTAAAAAAGTAACTTCCAGATACTGATGTTTTTTTTGACCATTCATCGCTATAATTAACTCCTACAGCTTGCGTTTCGCTAATACCAGATTGAGTGCCCGTAAGTAAGTTAGACTGAGCTCCCATCATGCCTCTTGCTCCTCCTCCTTGCCCACCCTTTGCTCCTCCTTGGTTTGAGTTGCCCATTGCGCCAGTAATATCTGAAATACTAAAATTTTGTTGGTTAATGTTATTAAATAAACCTAATACAGAAATTCTTTGTTTATCCTTAAAGCTATTAACTGCAAAACCAGCGTTATATTTAATATCTTCGCTTTCATCGGCTCCTGCTCCAGCATAAATTTTACCAAATTGTCCAATATTTTTTCCTTTTTTAGTAACCAAGTTTATTGTTTTTTGCGAGTTGTCATCGCTAAATCCAGAAAATGAAGCTTGGTCGCTCATTTTATCAAAAAACTCTACCTTATCAATTATTTCTGCTGGTAAATTTTTTAAAGATGCATTTGGGTCATCTCCAAAAAAAGGTTTACCATCAACTAAAACTTTTTGAACCGTTTCGCCATGTACTTTAATTCCAGTATTATCGCTTGTAACCCCTGGCATTTTTTTAACTAAATCTTCGGCAGATGCATCTTTATTTACTTTGTAAGCATCTGCATTTAATTGCACTGTATCTTCTTTTTGGTTGCCTCTATTTTGTAAAGCACTAACTTCAACTTCTTTTAAAACTTTTGTATCATTACTCAAAACCAAATCACCAAGATTTAATAGATTAGAATTAGTGAAAATTAATTTATTAAAGGGTTTCAACCCAAAATAATTAATAGTTAAAATAAATTTTTTACCTGAATCTACTTTTAAACTAAACTCACCTAACGAATCGGTATTGGCATAGGATACAAGAGAACTATCCCTGTTAAGAATTTTAATTACTGCGCCTGAAATTGCTGTTTTATCTTTTTCGGTTACTTTGCCTTTTATTAATGTTTGTGCATTAGAAATACTTATTATAAAAATAAAAAAAACTATTACATTTATTACTTTCATTTATTTAGGCACAGCTAAGGCTTTAATAGTTCGAGTTGATATTAATTGAGCAACTTTACTAAAATGTTTATCAATTATTTTTTTAGGATTATTTAAAGTTGTAGAAAATTCTTCTTCGGCAATTCCAGAGTTTATTTCTTTTGCATCTAAACTAAAAACAGTATAATGAACAATAATTTTTCTATTTTCAACACCAGTAGAAATTTGCCCTGGTCTACTATTTCCGCTTGCTTTAATATCTAACTGATTTATAAAAATAAAATAATTGCATTTATATTTTGCTCCTAACAATGGAATTAGTTTTGCATTTGTAACTTTTGCATTCATAAAGCGTTCATCTGTGTTAGTTTCAACAACAATTTGCCCTTTATTAATTTCTTTTTTGTCTTTTTCTTTTTTAGGAGGTTGGTAATTTTCTTGATTCGGAACCTTTTGATACTCGTAACTTAAATTAGAATAAATACTATACAGTTCTTTTTTAAACTTGGCTGAATCACTCATTAAATCAACAGAACTAATTTTTTCTGATTTAAACGCTAACCCAATTTGCTCGTTTATTCCATCTCTAAATTGATGTTTAACCTCTTTAGTACTTAATTTTGTTTCAGAACAAATTTTATAATCTATTTCGCTCATGTACAATTTAGGTTCAAACGGAATAAGCATTACTTTATTTTTATCAATAGAATTTCTATCAATAGCATCGTTATTTTTTTTATTAATAGTTGTTTGTTGTGCGTTACTATAATTAAATAGTAACAACAGTATTAAAAATAAATATGTATTTAAAAATTTAATCAATCTCTTAAAAAATCGGTATTTGCAAATATCATTAAAGCTAATACAATGTACAATCCTACTTGATTTGCATAATAAATAACTTTATCGCTTACTTTTTTACGCGTAATCATTTCCCATAAAATAAACATTATGTATCCGCCATCTAACATTGGGATTGGTAAAAAATTCATAAATGCTAAACCAAATGAAAGCAAAGCTGTAAACATCCAAAAATGTTGCCAATCCCATGTTGTACTCATTTGTTTAGCCATTGTACTAAAGCCACCAACTTGCTTGTAAGCATCTTTAACGGTAAATAATAAAGCTAATTCTTTACCACGCATTGCAACTTGCTCTAAACCATCTTTAGTACCTTGAGTTAATGCAGTTAAAATATTGTATGATTGTTTAACTGGTTCTATTTTTGTTCTATCTTTTACAACAATACCAATTTGACCATCTTCGTTAACTTTACAATTTGTTTTTACGGTATCGGCACCTCTTAACAAAGTTAAATTTACACTGCCTTTTGCATTTTTAGCTAATTGGCCTTGAAACTCATCGAAATACATAATGTTTTTATCATTAACTCCAATTATTAAATCGCCAGATTTTATATTTGCATTGGCTGCGTACATTAATTTACTTACCGAATCTACCAAAGGCATTAAAATACGTGGTGCTATAAAACCCGATTTTTTAAGTCTTTTTAATATAATTCCTTTTTGATCGTTAGTTACATTTATTGAAAATTTTTCGCCATTTTGATGTACGCCTTGTATGCTATTACCGCCATTAATTAATAATTCGATAGGTATGCGGTTAATTGATTTTACATATTTATCATCAACAGCCGTAATATAATCACCATTACGTAATCCTAAGTTATAGGCTATAGAATCTACTGCTAAACCATGTGGAAGTTTTGTTATTGGTAAAGTTTGTTTTCCGTAAACTAAAAGAACCATCCAAAAAATAAAAATTCCTAATAAAAAGTTTACCAAAATACCTCCCATCATAACCAATAAGCGTTGCCAAGCTGGTTTGCTTCTTAACTCCCATGGCTCGGCTGGTTTTTCAATAATTTCTTTGTCCATTTGCTCATCAACCATACCGGCAATAGAAACATAACCTCCAAATGGGAACCAACCTAAACCATATTCGGTATCACCAATTTTCTTTTTAAATATTGCAAAGTTGGCTATGTTTGGAAACGGGAATAAAAAATCAAAGAATAAATAAAATTTTTCGACCCTGCAGCCAAAACGTTTTGCAAACCAAAAATGACCAAATTCATGTAAAGTAATAAGTATAGTTAGGCTTAAAAATAATTGAGCAATTTGTATTAACATAGTTTAAAAAGTAAACTATAAAAATACACTTATTTTAGCTATATTAATTAAAGCTTTTACAATTTTTAACCGAAATTTGGTTAATTATTTTACATTAATCTGCAAAAATATCAGAGTCTGGTACACACTTGCATTTAGGTGCTAATCGTGGGTTCACCATCATCTCTTAGGGTATTAAATCTTTTTTATCTTTATTGTACTTTAAAGTAAACCTAACTTCAGATTTTACCGTAATACCATTTTTTACTGTTGGGTTCCATAAATCCATTTGTTTAATAGCATTTGTAACCGTTTCGTTAAGTTCGGTATTTGTGCCAGTTACCATTGCTTTTTTATACTCCTCGCCAACCATTGCAAACACCAGCAACAAAGTACTTTCGGTTGATGCTAACGGCGATGTTGTTTTGGGAAAATAAAAGCACAAATAAACATATTTTACAAATTATAAATTTAGCAAACTACTTACTATCTTTTTTACTGTGGGTAAAATCTGTTAACATTTTTAATGGTACATCTAAACCAATTGCCAATTCATATAAATAATAAATAGTTGGATTACTATTTCCCGATTCTATTCTTTGTAAACTTTGCCTGTCTTTATTTATTCTGCAACAAACCTCAAACTGGGTAATACCCTTGTCTTCTCTTATTTTTTTAAGATGTTTACCAAACTGTTTTAAAAATATTTGTTTGTTTTTAGCTACGCAACTAATATGTTGCTTTTGTTAAAAAAATAAAGAAACCTTAATGTTGCATTTATTGCAAATTTTTCTTAAATTAGCTTTAATTTATTTAAAATGGTAAGAATTTATTTAACCTTTATTATTGTATTATTTTGTAATATAATTGCAGCTCAAACTCAACAACAACTTTTAAACCGCACTAAACACTGGCGTTTTGGACATAAAGCTGGATTAGATTTTAACATGACAACAGGTGTGCCAACAGTTTTTAATGGAAGTAATGGAGTGGTATTTGAAGGTAACAGTTGTATTAGCGATGATAATGGTAATTTATTATTTTATTGTAATGGAGATACTATATGGAATAAAAACCACCAAATGATGCTTAATGGTGCAAGTCTAACTTGCGATAAAAACACTTCAGTTGCTTCTCAAATTATTCCTCGCCCTGGAAATCCAAATCAATTTTTTGTGTTTATAAATGGTTGTACAAACGATGCTTGCACACAGGGTTTACGGTACTGTATTGTTGATATGACTTTAGATGGAGGTAATGGTGCAGTTGTTACAGGGCAAAAAAATATTTTAGTTAGAAACCAAGCCTATCAATATATGGCTTTTACTAAACATGGTAATGGTACAGACTATTGGCTAGCTTATATTGAACAAAATTCACCTTATTATTTGTGTATGATACCTGTGAGCGCATCTGGTCCAGACACAAACACTCGTGTTATTAGTTCATACCCTGCATTACAAGGGTTTGGATATAGATTTTCTCCTGATGGAACTAAATTTGTTGATCATAGTCCTAATTATTATCATTTCTATCAATTTGATAACAATACTGGTCAATTATCAAATCAAATCATTTTAAATAATGATACTGGCTCAGTTGGTTATACAACATATTCGTGCGAGTTTTCTCCAAACTCTAATAAAATTTATTTTGCGCACATTGGTGGTGGTCTATCTGGTAACGTTATACAACAATACGATATTTCAGTATTTAATCAATTAGCTATACAGTCAAGTGTTTACAATTTTTGGGATGTGCCTTTTCCCGGACAAACAGTATGTTTTTGTGGTTTAGGACATATGCAATTAGCACCTAATGGTAAAATATATATTGCACGCACTGGTGGTTTTATAGATACTCTTCATGTTATACACAATCCTAATCTTACAGGTGCAGCTTGCAACTTTCAGTACAATGCCATTGGGTTAAATAACAATGCTTGTAATTTTAGCTTGCCTATTTTCCCAAATTATTATTTTAATAACATACCATTACTTACAACAATTAACGAAAAAAATAGGTTTAACCAATTAAAAATAAATGCCTACCCTAACCCATGTAATAACGAGTTGTTTATACAACACCCAATAACAAATAATTATAATTACACACTTTATAATAATTTAAACCAAATTGTTTTTACACATAAAAGTAATTTACAACAACATAAAATTAATACCAACCAATTACCAAATGGTTTGTATTGGCTTACCATACAAAGTACTTTTGGTACACAAACAAAAAAAATAATTATTAACCATTAAAAATTAAATTTATGAGAAAGAAAATTGTACTATTAGCAAGTTTTGCTTTTTTAAGCAACATATATGTTGCGCAAGATAAATGGGATACCGATGGTAATTTTGGTATTGGCAGCAATGCAAAATTTGGTTCTAAAAATAACAAGGGTTTTAATATTGTAACTAATAACCAAACAGCAGTAGATGTGCAAAGCAACGGCACGTTTAATTTTTTAAAACCAGTAAATTTTACAAACAAAGTACAGTTTGATAGTTTGCGTGTACTAAACTATTTAGTAGTTGATAGCATACATGCTCGCACAATTAAAATTGGGAATAGTTGGACTGTTAATGATGCTGGACCTTTATACGGCGGAACCCGTCCATTCAATCAACAATTACAAAATGCAACTGACAGAAAACATGTATTTGAAGGTGGTCCATTTTATTCTGCATCTGCTGTTTCTCGAGATAGTGTTCAGGTGGCAATAGGTTTTATTAATAATGTTAATGGACCAAGACATAAATTACAAGTACACTCAAATTTTGCAAAATCTGTATTTTCAGGATTTACAAATCAAACAACTGGATTTTCTTCACCAAATGATGGTTTTAGAGTTGGTATTTTAAGTAATGGGATAGCCGAAGTTGCTCAAATGGAAAATTTAGATTTGCGTTTTTTAACCAACAACAATCAACGCATGGTAATTAAAAACACAGGCAGGGTTGGTATAAACACTAACGCACCCGGCAACAGGCTTACTATACAAAGTGCCGCCGGAGACCCTTACTTTGGTGGTGCAAGTAGCGGTTTACGTTTTGCTAATTTAACAAGTGCCTCGCCAACCATTGCAAACACCAGCAACAAAGTACTTTCGGTTGATGCTAACGGCGATGTTGTTTTGGTGCCAGATGGAGGACCCGGTAGTGGTACATTAACGCCGCTTGCACAAAATGGTTTAAATACAAGTGTAGCAACACCCTTTGTAGAGTTAGGTGGTAATTTAATACGCCCAACCGCCGTAACTATGGATAACGCAGGCACCCCTTTTGACATGGTATTTAACGGCGATGGGCAATTTGGCGTTGGTAATAATTTATTACCTCCGGGCAATTTAAGTTTAGGCAACGACACTAAATTTTATGTAGATTTTTTACAAACTCCAAGTAATCCGTTTAACCGCAGTTTTGAGTCAAGATTTACAGCACCAAGTTTTGTAAATAATAACATATACAGTGGTTATTTTACAACCAACGGTAGCGCACTAACAACTAACGGTATTTATGTAGAGTCTAAAGGTTCTTCAACTAATGGTATTTTTGGTGTAAATTCAGTTGCTGAAAGTACGGTTGTTGGGGTAGACAACACTTATGGAGTTTATGGCGAAGCAATAAATGGAGCAAATAATTTTGGAGGTGTGTTTAATGCATTAAGTCCAATTACTAGTGGTGTTTTATCGGTAGGCGTAGATATTAGTTCATTTTCTCCAACCGAAAGTATTGGAACAAGAATATATGCCAGAGGTGCAGCTAATAATAATTATGGAGTAGATGCGATGGTTAGAACAGATGTTTCAGCTTCACCCAATCCAATTTTAAATGTAGGTGTACGTGGCGTAGCTGAAGAAGGTGGAACTGCAAATTTAAATAACGCAATTTGTAACATTGGTGTAATGGGTTATGCAGATTTTGGTTTAAATACAAACATTGCAGTGTATGGTGCTTTAAATCAATTTGCAGGAATTGTACAACCTAATAAAGGAATTAATGCTGCAATTTACGGAGATGTATCTACTTTTGGCGGTGGTGGTACTGCTTGGGCAGGATACTTTGATGGTAATGTATGGTCTAACGGAAGTTTTATTACATTGGCAGGTAATGTTTTAACATCCGATCAACAATTTAAAACAAATATAGATACCATACAAAACATTAAATCTATTGTATCACAACTAAAACCGCGTTCGTTTTATTTTGATACTACCAATGTGTATGGTATGAATTTTCCATCAAAAAAACAATATGGTTTTATAGCACAAGATGTACAAACTGTTTTACCAGAATTAGTTAACACCTTACACAAACCGCAAACTTTAGATAGCGCTGGTGCAGTGGCTACACAATCTGTTACCTACAAAGGTTTAAATTACGATGCGTTTTTTGCCTTATTAACTAAAGCTGTGCAACAGCAACAAAAAACAATAGATAGTTTAGTTACTGCATTGGGTAGTAGTGCACGTTTGGCAAATCCTAACAATAACGATTCTATACAAAACACAACACAACAAACTGCTAACATTAATAAACAACAGGTTACGTTAAGTAATGCAGATATGTTGGTGCTAGACCAAAACCAACCAAACCCTTTTAACGAAAAAACAACTATAACGTATAATGTACCCGAAAAATATGGTTTTGCACAAATGATTTTTACAACCACCGAAGGTAAAATAATGAAAATTGTAGATATTACTAAAAAAGGCAGAGGCGAAATTACAGTTTATGCCAACGATTTAAGTGCAGGCATTTACCAATATACATTAGTGGTTGACGGTAAAAACATTGAAACTAAAAAAATGATAAAACAGTAATTATTACTTTAAGCCTGTCTATACGGTAGGTGAGCCAAGTCGAGATGCAGTTTATTTAAACATTTAAAAACTCTCAAAAAATATTTTGAGAGTTTTTTATTTGGTATAATTTGTTTGATTGAATTTGTTTAGTAGGTAAACTAACTTTTTTTACTATGGAAATACTTTATAAATATTTTTTCGATGAATTACTCTTGCAAAAATTATTTTATTTTTTTCGTAAAAAAAACCAATACGGTAATCACCAACCTTTACTCTGTAAGCAGTTTTATGACCAACTAATTTTTTAAGATGTGGAATGGTGTTTAAATTATCGGTAAGTTCAATAACTTGTATCAATTTTGCAATGTTCAACTTAACTGATTTTTGACTTATATAATCTAAATCTTTTGAAAATTTACTTAAAAATTCAACTTGCATTAAGACTTTAACTTTTGTAAAATACTATCTTTGCTAACTGTTTTAGTTTTGTTAATAGACTTCATCATTTTTGAAAGTCCTAAATCTTCTAATTCTTCTTCTGAAACTATAGATGAAGAAATGCCTAGTTTTTTTAATAAATTGCTTAAGAAATTATATTCAGTTTGAGTTTTAGCAGTTATAACCATTCCTTTCATAAAACAAATATAATTAAAATAAAGCGAATTAATTATTAAAAATTTATGTATGTAGCAATTTCATTAATGAAAAGAGGGAAATAAATTTATTAATACATTCTGCTTACTTTTTTCTTAATAAAAAAGTATTCTTACTTAAGCACTTTCATGCTTTTTTAGGTTCGATTAATTAATCTGCAAAAATATCAGAGTCTGGTACACATTTGCATTTTGGTGCTAATCGTGGGTTCACCATCATCTCTTCGGGTATTAAACCTTTTTTATCTTTATTGTACTTTAAAGTAAACCTAACTTCAGATTTTACTGTAATGCCATTTTTAACCGTTGGGTTCCATAAATCCATTTGTTTAATAGCATTTGTAATCGTTTCGTTAAGTTCGGTATTTGTGCCAGTTACCATTGCTTTTTTTATACTTCCATCAAAATTTAATTGTAAACGCACCATACTTACTAATTGTTTAGAGTGGCGACGTTGTTTTTTAGTTAATGTAATAGAACTAATAAAAAAGTTATTTAAATCATCATCATAATTTCCGTAAAATGCTGGCCTACACGCTTTAGGGTCTTTAGCTTTTTTTGGTTTGTTGTACCCAACTTTCTTTTTGGCCTTAAAATCATTTTCACTTATTTCTGTAGTAGCTTCTGGGCCTTCAACAAATTCTCCACCGTCATCTTCTTTTTTAGCAACTTCGGTTTTTGTTTTAGTTTCTTCTTTTTTAATTTCTTTCTTTTCTTCAGTTTTATTGCTGCTTACTTCAACTTTTTTTTCTTCTTTTTTATTGGGTACTTTTTTTTCTTCAACTTCAACCTTTTTTGTTTCTTCTTTTTTAGTTTCAGTAGGTTTAACTGCAACTGGTTCTTCCTTTTTTTCAACCACAGCTACTTTTTTAGGAGCTGGAGGAGTATAATATATGTAAAAACCTTGTATGGCTTTAAATCCTGCGGTATCGCCTTTATAATTGTATTGACAATGGTTTTTAAACACAGTACTAAATTGAAAAATATCTGGGTAAGTTATTAATAAATTTTCCCATCTGGCTTGGTTTTCGGCATCGCGTTCAGTTATATCATCAGCACTTGTTTCAGAAAAAACTAAAACTATTTCGTTAACAGGAAATTTAGCAATAGAATCTATTTTACTAATTTTTGCCATTGCACCACTTCCTTTTTTAGATTTTGTAAATGCGAAATTTTTACTAGGTTTATATACTGTTGATGATGAATCTATATCAAAATTCATTTCGTCAAAAGTTGGCGCTTGTGCTTTTAAATTAGTTATTAAGAAACATAAAATTAATAATAATCCTTTTTTATACATAGTGATAAATTGTAAATAATACTGTAATATTATATAAATTAATTGGAGTTTTCAAATAAAACTTAAATAGGTAATACACAAAGATTTTTATAATTTTACTAGATACTAAAATAGGAACTTAGCATGATTGAATTTTCAAAATTTAAACTAAAAAATAACCTTACTGTAATACATCATTTAGATAAAAGCTCTCCAATGGTGTGTTTAAACATTTTATACAATGTTGGTGCAAAAGATGAAGATGAAGACAAAACCGGCTTTGCACATTTGTTTGAACATTTAATGTTTGGCGGAAGTGTTAACATTCCAAATTACGATGAGCCACTTCAAATTGTTGGTGGCGAAAACAATGCTTTTACAACAAATGATATAACTAATTATTATTGCACAGTGCCACCCGAAAATATTGAAACTGCTTTTTGGTTAGAAAGTGATAGAATGTTGAGTTTAGCCTTTACAGATAAAAGTCTTGAAGTGCAAAGGAGCGTAGTTATAGAAGAGTTTAAACAAAGGTATTTAAACCAACCATATGGCGATGTGTGGTTGTTATTACGGCCACTTGCCTACAAAACCCACCCCTACAAATGGGCTACAATTGGTAAAGAAATTAGCCATATTGAAAATGCAACAATGCATGATGTTAAAGATTTTTTCAAAAAACATTATCACCCTGCAAATGCCATTATGGTTGTTGCCGGAGATATAGAGTTAGAAAGGGTTAAAGAATTATCGTTAAAATGGTTTGAACCAATAGAAAACCAAATTAAAATTGAAAGAAAATTACCAATAGAACCTAAACAAACCGAAGCCAGAAAATTAACTGTAGAACGAGATGTACCAACATCGGCTATTTACAAAGCATATCATATGTGTGCAAGAACAGATATTGAATACCATACAATAGATTTAATATCTGATATTTTAAGCAGAGGAAATTCGAGCAGATTATATAAAAATTTAATAAAAGACAAAAAATTATTTATTGATATTAATGCTTATGTAATGGGTGATTTTGACAAAGGCTTGTTTGTAATTAGCGGCAAACTTGCCGATGGAGTTAAAATGGAAGATGCAGAAAAAGGCATTGAAGAAGAACTAAATGAAATTAAAAACAATTTAGTAAGCGAAATTGAATTGCAAAAATGCAAAAATAAAATAGAAAGCACGGTTACATTTAGCGAAATGGATGTATTAACTAAAGCTACAAACCTAGCCATTAGCGAACTTTTGGGCGATGCTAATTTAATAAATAAAGAAATTGAAAATTACGCTAGAGTAACAGTTAATGATTTAAAAACACAAGCCAATTTAATTTTAAACGAATCTAATTGTAGTACTCTTTATTATTTATCAAATCAAAAAAAATGACAATATCAGAAATAGAAAAACATTTAATTGAACTTGGCTTTAATACTGAAGTCCTTAATTTATATAATCAACCACATCGATTTTATCATACACAAGTTCATTTAGCTGATGTAATTTTGTTTTTAAAATCTAATCAAAAATTAAGTAATGAATTATTTTTAGTTGCAGTTTACCACGATGCAGTTTATAATCCAAAATCTAAAACAAATGAATTGGATAGCGCTAACTTATTTGAACAAGATGCAATAAAAGCAAATTACAATAAAGAAAAAATAAAATTAATTAAACAAATAATATTAGATACTGCATCTCACAAAGCTAGCTGTAACGAAAGTGAAGAATTTATTAAAGCAGATTTAAACATTTTTAATCAATCATTATCAAAATTAATTGAATACGAAAATCAAATTTTTAAAGAATTTCAATTTGTAAATTATTTAGTTTACAAAAAAGAACGCATTAAAGTATTGCAAAAATTTAACACCAATAAAAATGTTGATGCTTTAATTCAATATGTAGAGGCAAGAAAGCCATTAATTGGTGTTTTTTGTGGGAGTTTTAACCCATTTCATAAAGGGCATTATAATGTTTTACAAAAAGCAGAACGTATTTGCGATAAAGTTATAATTGCATTTGGAAAAAATCCAGAAAAAAATGAACGTAATTGGCCAATACCACAAACAATTTCGTTTCGTGAACAATTAGAATACAACGGTTTATTAACTGATTTTTTAGACAATTTAGGTTACGATGTAATTGTTATTCGCGGCTTACGAAACTCAACCGATTTTCAATACGAACAAAATCAATATAGGTATATACAAGAGTTAAAACCTCAAGTGAAAATTATTAATATATTTTGTGATAAAGAATTTGAACACATAAGCTCAAGCGGTATAAGAACTTTAGAAAAATACAACAAACACCAAAATTACCTTTTAGATTAATTGATAGTTAAATTTTTAAATAACCAATTTAACAAGCTATTCATTTTAATTGGATTAATTGTTATTGTATTAGTTGCATTAAGAGCATTTTGTATTCCTTTTAGTCACGACGAAACGGCTACATTTTTTTATTATGTACAAAGCAATCATTACATGCCTTATTATTCGCATGCCTATACAAACAACCATGTGTTTAATAGCGCTTTAACTAATTTATTTTATAATTTTTTTGGTAGTCACCGTTTTGTTTTACGACTCCCAAATTTATTAAGTTTATTAATTCTAATTTTTGCATTGTATAAAATAAGTAAAACTATAAAAAATGTATTTTCTAAATTATTACTAATTAGTTTATTCTTACTTACTTTTCATTTTTTAGATTTTTTTGAAATGTGTCGCGGTTATGGTATTTCTATGGCATTTTTAGTTCTTGCTATTTATTATTTTATAGAGTATTTAAATGAACAAAAAAACAAACATTTTTTATTTTTTTTGTTATGTGTTCAAATTGCATTAGCTGCCAATTTAACTTTTTTAATTGTTATACTAGCATTGCATTTAATAATTATAATTTTTCAATTGTATAAAAAGCAATTTTTAAATTTTAAAATAATTCTAATTCACGTTTTAAATTGTGCAATTTATATTTATTGGATAAAACTATTGTTATTTTATAAAGCTAACAATTTACTCGATTCGGGAATGGGAGAAGATTATTGGCAACTTACTTTTGTTTCGTTAATCGAATTTATTTTTGGTTTAAAAAATTTATGGTTTTTAACAGTGGTAGTTTTTTTAACTTTACTATTGTTGCTGTTTTTCATTAAACTCATTTCAAATTATAAAAAAGCAACTAATGTATTTCGTCCAATAATTATTTTTCCAGCTTTATTATTTTCGTTTGTTATCTTTTATTATTTACTTAAAAAACTATTTAATATTAACTATCCTGAAGATAGAACAGGATTGTTTTTCTATATTTTGTTTGTTTTAAGTTTAGTTTATTTTGTTGAGGAATTTTCACATCAAATTACAATCGTATTGTCAACTTCAATCTTTATTGGATCAACTTCTTACTTTATATGTAATTACAATACTTCAGTTTTTGGTTCTTATTTCTATCATACCATGAGTAAAAATTGTTACAATTATTTAAAAGAAATTCAATCTAAACAAAAGGAATTAATAACTATTGGCGGTCATAGATTGAGAGAGCTTAATTATGCATTTTTAAATTACAGAGGAAACGCAGCTTTAAACCACATGAATGATGGCGAAGAAATGCAAATGAATTGTGATTATTTTTATGCAATGAAACACGAAGCGAGTTATTACAATTTTTTTTACGACGAAATTTTTGAAGATACATGGGGTCATGTATTATTAAAAAGAAAAGAAAAAATAAACCATCAATTAGTATTTAAAAATAATAACTTAATTAATTACAATTCTGAAAATGAGTTTATTGATGTATTTAAAATTAAAGACACAACTTTTAATTCTTCTAATCCATTAGAAACTGAGGTAAATATAAAGTTTTTAAACGCTCCAAAACCATTAAATGCATTTTTAGTTTTCAGTGTTAACGATAGTTTAGAAGCATGCGTTTATTACAAACGAATTCCACTAAACTGGCTTGGAGATAATTTAAATGAAAAAACATTAAATTTAAAATTAACTATGGGAAACATTCCTAAACATGTTAAAAGTTTAACATTACACATTTGGAATATAGAAAAACAACGAATTAAATTTGAAATATCAAATTATAAAGTAACACAATTGTTTGGTAAAGGGGTAAATTTTAAAATCCCTCAAAAATTTTATCCGTTAATAGAAAAAGTAACACAAAAATATTTATTATAAAATGGAAACATTAAATAGAACAACAGCACCAGCTTTTCAAACATTAAATAAAATTGTTGTAAAACAGGTTGAAAAAAACAATTTAGATAATGGAATTAGTTTATATGCGCTAAACGCAGGTTCGCAAGAATTAATTAAACTAGAGTTTATTTTTAAAGCCGGCATGTATCAACAACCACAACCTCTTGTGGCATCGTGTACAAATTCTTTATTAGAGTGTGGAACAAAGTCATTCTCAGCAAACGAAATTAGCGAAGGAATAGATTTTTTTGGATCGTTTATTGAATTACAAGTTGATCAAGATTTTGCAACTGTAGTTGTTTATTCGTTAAACAAATATTTAAATGAAACTTTAAAATTTATTGAAGAGGTTATAAAACACCCTACATTTATAAATGATGAATTAGATATTTTAATAAGTAATAAAAAACAAAAACACGCCATAAATTCACAAAAAGTTAGTGTACTTTCTCGAAGAAAATTTGCCGAATTAATTTTTGGGGAAGACCACCCTTATGGAATAGATGTAAAAAACGAACATTTTGATTTAATAAATGTTTCTATTATAAAAAACTACTTTAAACAATTTTACAATTCAAATAACTGTACAATTATTGCCAGTGGCTTGTTACCAAATAATTTAATAGAAACATTAAATACATTTTTTGGTGGAAATGATTGGGCAGCAAAAGACACTTTAAAATTTAAACCATTAATTAATTATACTACTACAACTCAAAAAAAACATTTAATAGAAAAGCCAGATGCCATACAAAATTCTATTAGAATTGGAAGACCGTTATTTAATAAAACGCACCCTGATTATTTTCACTTTCAGGTATTAAATTCAATTTTAGGGGGTTATTTTGGGTCTAGATTAATGGCTAATATTAGAGAGGATAAAGGTTACACTTATGGCATAGGAAGTGGCTTAATGAATCTAGTAAATGGTGGATATTTTTCAATTTCAACAGATGTTGGTAGCGATGTTTGTGCCCCTGCTATTAAAGAAATTTATAAAGAAATTAAATTATTACAAACCAAATTAGTTGATAAAAACGAATTAGAAACTGTAAAAAATTACATATTAGGTCAGTTTTTACGCAGTATTGACGGCCCTTTTGCGCTTGCAGATAAATTTAAATCTATTTGGGAGTTTGATCTTAATTACGATTATTACGACAATTATTTTAATGCTGTAAAAGATGTAAAAGCAAGCAGATTAAGGGATTTAGCAAATCAATATCTTCAAGAAAAAGATTTAATTGAATGTGTTGCAGGCAAAAAATATTAATACAAAAACATGATAAATGTCAGTATTTTAAGATTTTATAAATTGATAAATTTAGAAAACACAAACAAAAAATTATGAACGAAACACAAGAAAAAATAGTTGAACGAATTAGCGAAAAATACAAAGCTATTGGGCAAGACCCCAACACGCATTTAGAAGGATTAGTATGGGCAAATCCAATTACTTATTGGGATTATATATTACCTGATGCATTGTTATCATTACAAGTACAGCGAACAACACAACCTGATGAAATGGTATTTATTATGTATCATCAAATTAACGAATTGTTGTTTAAAATGATTTTATGGGAAATAAATCAAGTTAGCAATGCTAAGGAAGTAAGTGCTGAATTTTTTACAGAAAAATTAACCCGTGTAAGTAGATATTTTGATATGCTTTCATCATCATTTACCATTATGGGAGATGGTATGCAAAAAGAACAATACATGAAATTTAGAAACACTTTAACACCAGCCAGTGGGTTTCAAAGTGCGCAGTACAGATTAATTGAATTTGCATCAACAGAATTAATTAATTTAATTGATTTTAGATTTAGAGCTACAATTGATAGAAATACACCTTATGAACATGCATTTGAACATTTATATTGGCAAGCTGCAGGTAAAGACCATGCAACTGGTAAAAAAAATACTTTATTAGTAAATTTTGAAAAAAGATACAAAGCCGAATTTTTACTTAAAATGGAAGGCTATAACACAACAAATCTTTACACCAAATTTAAACAATTACCTGCTGAAGTTAAATCTAATTTACAATTGCAAAATGCAATGAGGCATTATGACTATACAGTAAATGTAACATGGGTTATGGCACATTATCATGCAGCGGCAAAGTATTTAGGAAATGCCGAAGCCACAGGCGGTAGTGACTGGAGGAAATATATGTTACCAAAATACCAACGTCGTATTTTCTTTCCTAGTTTATGGACCAAAGATGAGCTAGATAATTGGGGCGAAAACAACTTAGAAAGTTATGCCATATTAACAAAACCTATATAATTTTTTAAAAAAATAAAAAAAACCCTGTTTATATTTATAAATATAAACAGGGTTTTTATATAGTGTACTTAATTAACCACAATTAATAGTTGATGTATTTGTAATACTAACTTTTCTAATTTTATTTACTGTAATTGAACCTTTAACAATACCACCTCCGGTATCATCCCCAATTATTAATCTGTTTGCTTGTCCAACATTAATGTTACCTTTTACGTTACCTCCATTTTTAATTTTCAAAGCGCAACCACTTCCAACATTTATATTGCCTTTTACATTGCCTCCATTTCTAACAACTAAACTTCCTTCTTGATTAACGTCAATATCTCCCTCTACTATGCCAGTACCTTGAACAATACATTTTCCATTTCCAACATTAATGTTACCTTTTACGTTGCCACCATTTTTTATTTTCAAAGTTTCGCCAGTATTTACAGTAATTGGGCCATTAACAACAGTAGTAATTTCAGTTTCTGTTGGTGTGTATACATTAAGATTTGATGCTACCGGAATGCGAGAAGAGTAGTCAATATCATATGTGCAAAGATCTCCTAACTTTAGTCCAGTATTAGGAAAATTGGGGTCACTAAAATCATAAACTTGTTCTGTTTCATCTTCTAGTACAGTACCAGAAATGTTATCTGGATTAATTGATTGTATTTTACCTAATGCCATAAAAATAATTTAATTGGTTTATATTGTAACAATAATAGCTTTTTATTTTGAATTAAAAAAATGTATATTTATGCAAATGAATTATTTTAAGTTGTTATTTTTTATTGGATTTTTCATTTCTCTAAAAGCATCATTTGGACAAGTTGAAAAAAGTGTTTATGATTCAATACCATTAATTAAAAATGATTCATTAAAAGTTAAATATATAATTGACAAAATAATTGAGCCACTAATAGATAATTCTAAATTTGAGAATGCTGCAATTGAAATAAATAATGCAAGAAAATACATAAAAAATGAAAATGACTTTAGATTAAAAAATAAATTTGTTGCAATATTAATAAAACAAGAAAATTATGAAGAAGCTAAAGAAATAATATCACAATATGAACAAGAGGCTATAAAATTAAAAAACAATATTCAACATGGTCAATGTTTAAGGCACAGAGCAGAAATTGAATTAAATTCAGGGAATTTAGATAAAAGTTCTATCTATTATTTTAAAGCATTAGACAAATTTATTTTATCAAAAAACAGCAGAAATATTGCTCTATCGTATTCAGATATTGGTGTTATTAGTTTTTATAACGAAAATTATAACCAAGCAATTTATTATTGGAATAAAAGTATTTTACTTGATAAACTAAACAATAATAAAAAATCTATGGCAAATAATTTATCAAACATAAGCTTAGCTTATATAGAATTGAAAGATTATAAAAATGCTGAATCTTCTTTATTTAGCTCTATTAAATTATGCGATGAAATTAACGACAGACTTGTTAAAGCAAACGCATACACTAATTTAACAAAACTTGAATTTCAAAATAAAAATTACAAAAAAGCAATAGAATATAATAATAAAGCCGCTGAATATTTCGAGTCTGTTAAAAAATATAATTTACTTGCTAACGCTTACTCAAATGGTGCTGAATTAGCTAGAAATGTAAAAGATTATAAATTAGCATTAACCTTAATTGATAAGGCATTTAAAATTTTAGATTTAACAGATAATAAAAATAATTTTAATAATTTTAATTTAAATAAAGCAGCCATTTTATATGATTTAAAATCATATCAACAAGCATACGATGAGTTGTATTTATATAGTAGTATCAAAGATAGTATTGAAAGCGTAGAATCTCAAACTAACATAAATGAATTAGAAAAAAAATATCAATTAAAAGAACGTCAACGTGAGAATACAATATTAAGCGAGAAGATAAAAAGTCAAGAGCTATACACAAGTAAAATGCAAATAACTATTGGTTTAATTAGTTTAATTGTACTAATTTTAGGCATTACAGCATTTGTTTTTATTAAACAAAATAGAGCCAAAAGCATAATAAATCTTCAATTATCAGAAAAAAACAGCATTATTAATTTACAAAAAAGTATTGTTGAAGACCAGCACAGAGATATTAAAGACAGTATAAAATATGCTAAACGAATTCAAGAAGCTATTTTACCTCCATTAAATTTATGGCATAAAATTTTGCCAAGTTCATTTATCCTACATATACCAAAAGATGAGTTAAGTGGTGATTTTTATTGGATAGAAGAAAATGAAAATTACATATTTGTAGCAGCAGCTGATTGTACAGGACATGGTGTACCAGGTGCATTAATTTCAATAGTAAATTTTAATTTGTTAAACAAGGCAGTATTAGAAAAAAACATTGAAAATCCATCTGAAATTTTAGATGCTGTTAATAATTGGTTAACCGAAAGCTTACACCAAACTTATGGCGAAAGTGCAGTAAAAGATGGTATGGATATAACTTTAATAGCCATTAATAAAAAAACAAATGAAGTACATTTTGCTGGCGCAAACAATCCAATATACAAAGTAACAAACGGAGTATTAACTCAAATAAAAGGTGATAAATTTCCGGTTGGAGCTTTTATAGAAGATAAAATAAATAAATTTACTTTACATAAATTTACAGTAGAAAAAGGAGACAATATTTATCTTTTCTCTGATGGCTTTGCCGATCAATTTGGCGGCCCTAAAGGAAAAAAATATAAATATTATCAATTTCAACAAAAACTAATTTCTTTATCTAATAATCTTCCTCAAATTCAACAAGAAAGTTTAAAAAAAGAGTTTCACGATTGGCAAGGATCACACGACCAAGTTGATGATGTATTGGTAATTGGAATTAAAATAGCTTAACTACAAATAATTCAATTAAAAGTTTTAATTAAAATAAAAGCCGCCCAAAAATAAGGTTGGGGATATTTTAATTTAGTTTCATTTTTTGCAATATTAAAAGCTTGCTCAATATTTTGATTTTTAGAAAAATTACTATAAAAATTAGACATAAAAAATTGCGTAGCATTATCATCAACAGGCCATAAACTTGTTATAATGTTTTTTGCTCCAGCAACAGCAAATGAACGTTGCAAGCCTGCAACACCCTCTGTTCCCATATTATCGCCTAAACCAGTTTGGCAAGCTGAAAGAACAACTAAATTTGTGTTGGTTAAATTTAAAAAACTGGCTTCATAAGCAGTTAAAATACCATCATTTTCAGAATTCGTATTTAAGCTATCACTTGTAGCAGGACCAACACCCGCCAATAATAAACCTGAGCGTAAAAAACTATTTTCTTTTAATGCTTGCTTTTCAAAACCCAACATTAATTTATTTTCAGATTCAACATCTTTTAAATAATATCCATGTGTTGCAATATGCAATACGCTTGGCGAAACCATTTTTCTTAATTTTTCTTCGCTAGCAAATTCATTTGTATAAACTTCAACTTTCCAATTATTTAATTTTAATTCGTTTGAAATTTTTTCTACCTCTAATTTAGTACCAGGTAGTTTTTCTAAATTAGTTAAACCATATCTACTAGCAACTAATTGAGTATTGGTGTTGTTTTGCTCACTTTTTTTGAATTTAAAATTGTAATCGTAATCAGGGTATCCCAAAAGTTCTGCATTTTTAGTATTTGATGTTGTTAATTTTCCATTAGATACTAAGCTAGTAAACCCTACTATATTAACAACTTCTATTTTATCTTGTAAATATTTATTAGATTGAGGGTTATACAAACTGGTTAAATTTATTTTTTGAAAAATTCCATCTAACGAAACATAAATTTTTGAAATTCCGTTAAGTGAATTTTGAATTGGTTTATAAAATAAATTATAACTTACTGTATCTAATTTTAATTCGTCAACATTATTTGAATAAATGCTAAACCCTTTTTCATCCATATAATTACCATTTTTATAAATAATTAATTCTGGAGATTTCGAATTATTTTTCACAATTAATGCGCCATACATTTTTTCAATAGTTGAATCATTTACCGATTTATATACTTTAAAAAATTCGATAGCCGCTTGTTTATTAGGCAAAGCTTGTTTTAATTGTTCAAATGTTATTAAACTATTAAACGATGAAATGTTTAGTTTTTGTTTTAAGGCATTTTCAATTTCATTAATTTTAAATAATAAGTCATTGTCATATCCAGTATTTTCTATTGATTTACTTCTATTTATTAATTTGTTTTTTTGTATTAACCATTCGTTATATAGTTTTTTTATTTCATCATTATTTGAATTAGAAACTAACTTTTGTAACCGTGCAGCGTTTTTACCAATTAAAGATTTTAATAAAATTTGATTTTCTAATGCCTTATTTATATATACATCAATATTTTGATTAGGTTCTTTTAGTTTATAATTAATTAAAAAAGCATTGTAACTTTCAAATAATGGATTTATTTTATTTAAAAATTCGCCTTGGTTCCCTTCTGACATGGCTTCAAAATAATTAGTTAATTGTTTTGAGTAATGATTTATAGAAATAAGGTATAACTCGCCTGCTTCTTTAAATTTATTTATATCAGAATAAACTTCTGCTAATAACATAGCCGCATTTGCATACAAATCATGGTTTTTACCAAATGTTTTTTCAACAATAAACAATGCTTCTTTTAAATTTTGTTCGGCTTCATTATAATTATGTAATTGCATGTTAACTAAAGCAAGTGAAGTTAAAAATGTTGGATACCTATAATGATTTTTACCAACAGTTTTTTCTACTATAGATAATGCTTCTGTTTTATATTGCTTAGCTAGTTTATAATTACCCAAATAAAAATAACAAGAAGCTAAATTATTTAAACAATTTCCATAGTATTGGTGGTTTTTGCCAATAGAAATTTCGTAACAATTTTTTGCATTTAAAAAACGTTTTAAAGCCTCATCATAATAACCAGATTCGGTATAAACCAACCCTAAATTATTTAATAAATTAGCGTAACTTCTTGTATTTGTATCTAAATACTGTTTTCTAATTTGAAGTGCCTTTATTAAAATTTCCGACGATTCTCCGTATCTCCCTAGTTCTCTATAAAAATCGCCATAATTGTTTAGGATTATACAATATTGGTCTGATTTAATTTTGCCTGTATTTTCATAAATTTTTAATGAGGTTTTAAAACAATCTTCAGCTTCTTTATTTAAACCTAACATTTTATAACACAAACCTAAATTATTATTTACTTGAGCTAATACTATAGTGTTATTGCATTTTAACTGATTATATACTTGTTTACATTTTTTTAAATTAAAAATGGCTAAATCGTATTCTCCAATTTCTCTGTAAATATCTCCTAAGTTGCTGTAATTTTCAACATGACCACATGTGTCTTTTAACATTAATTGATATTCATTATTAATAAGTTGATTATTTATTTCTATCGCTTTTTGATACTCTCCTAACTGATGGTAAATGTTTGCTAAATAATTTAATAATAAAATATAATTATTATTTTTTTCGCCATCTAATGTTTTAAAATAATATAAAAGACCTTCTACACCAGGTTTTGCATCTGCATATTTTTGTAAATGCATTAAAACTTGAATGTATTCAAAATAAATAATTGAATACTCTCTACTCGATGCACCAAGCATAACAGATAAATAATACATATTACTATAATAATATTTTTCTGCTTCTTTATAATTACCAATTCGTTTGTAATAATCGCCAAACCTGTATGTAACTATATATTTTTGAGTTGTGTCTTTAGATTTTACTGCGTAAGCATACGAATATTTTAATCCTTGTAATGCATTTAATGTATCTTTATTATCTAATAATGCAAAAGCATAATAACTGTAAAATTTTATTGCTTCATCATTAAATTTATCGAATAATTTTTCAAATTTACTTTCAAATTTTTCATAATCTTTAATAGAAATATTTTCATTTGCATCTAATTTTTTAGAAAATGTACCCCACTCTGTTTCAAAAGATTGGGATTTTATAATGCCAAAAGAAAAAAATATAAAAAATAAAACTCTATACTTCATTACTAATTAAAATTAAGAATTTTATTTAAACAATTTTAATTTTTAAGGGTGTTGTAAATTTCAATGACTTTATCTAAAACATCACTTGAATTATTATTTTCAATAACAAAATCTACCAATTTTATTTTTTCAGATTGGGATAATTGACTTTGCATTTTTTTCATCGCTAATTCTTCGCTTATCCCATCTCTCTTTACAATTCTTTGTAAGCGTTCGTTATCATTTGCAATTACTAAAATAGTTTTATCTAGTTCTTTATACAAACCAGTTTCAATTAAAAGTGCGCTTTCTTTTATAATAATTTTGTTTTTATTTTGTTTAACTAATTCAATAAACTTATTTTTTACAAATGGGTGTATTATTTGATTAATGTTATTTAATAAATTTACATCATTAAATATTTTATTACTTATATACGCTTTGTTGGGTTTATTTTCTTCAAAAGAGTCTGGGCCTAATAAAGATACAACACGTAATTTAATTTCTTTATCAAAGTATGCTTCTTTAGCAACTTCATCGCTATTAAAAATAATACACCCCAAAGCTTTAAATGCATTGGCTATTGTACTTTTTCCACTTCCTATATTACCTGTTAAACCAACTAACATTTTTATTTAATTAAAACTAATTCTACCATTTTTGGTTCTATGCTAATAACATGCGCTTTACTTGGTTTAGTTGTTAAAATAACTTGATGTTTTTTTTCTTTACCTATAAGAACTTCTGCATTAAATAAAGCCGAATCGCTTGAAAATTCATCGTTTTGCATTAAGGTATATTTAACTTGCACTGTATTAGGATATATATTAACTGATCTAAATTGTTTTGAATCTTTAATTTTTAATGGTAGTGTTACAATTTTATCTACTAAACGTTGAACATCGGTTACTACTTTTAAATTATTTGAAGAATAATAAACACTATCGCTTATTTTAATAATATTTAAGTTATATGTTGAGCTTTTATCTACATCAAATAAATTTACAGATTCTGTATAAACAGTGTCAATAGATTTTAACAGATTATGAGAGCCATATACTGTAATAAATTTTGGGATTATTTCTTTTATTTCAATTCCATAACCTGGTTTACAATTTATATTAAGGTTGTTTTTTACAATTACATTTTTTTGATTCCCTTTTGGTTCTGCAAAATAAATAGTATCAGGACTAACAGATAATATTTTAAGGTTTAAAGAGTATGGAGTATTATTATTTAAATATTTACTTAATACTATTTTATTTGAATGGTTTAAGTTGGTAATTTTATTAAAATCTACGGTTATTTGTTTTTTTAAATACAAATAATTTAATAAAAGTTTTAACCCACTTCCATTTACTTGCATAACAATTTTATTTGGGAGTTCGGCAACAGGAATTAAAAATGGTGGAATGTTTTTGTATTCTATTTTTACATGTGTTTGGATAGTTTTAATTTTACCTAAATCATGTATTAACCAAAACGCTAAAGCAAATAATATACAAATAAAAAAAGCCTTGGTTTTACCAGGCTTATTTATATTATTTGAAATTGAGTTCAAATTAAATTAGGTATTTTGTAATCCAACAGAACCTTCGCTTGAAACTGCAGTTTTAGCAATTTTCATTTTAGTTCCATCTTCAACTTCCATTATTAAAGTACCATCTTCTTTTACTTCAACAATTTTACCATATATTCCTCCAATTGTCAAAATTTTATCGCCTTTCTTTAAGTTTTCTATATATTTTTTTTGTTCTTTTTGTTTTTTTAATTGAGGTCGCATCATAAAAAAATAAAATACAACTACAATTAAAATTAAAGGTAAAAAGCTCATTATACCGCCGCCTTGTCCTTGTTGTGGTGCCATTAAAATAAATAAAGTGCTGTTCATCATGATATATATATTGTTTTAGGTTTATTTTGCTGTTTCTGGAACTATAATTTCTGTTTTAATTTTAATAATGCGGGTTGCTGGTTCGCAATTTGTTACAATAGTAATTGTTTTTTCTTGATAGCCAGATTTTCCTTCGCTATTAAAAATTACATTAACTTTTGCATTTTGACCGGGTAAAACTGGTTCTTTTGGCCATTCTGGTACTGTACAACCACAACTCCCACTTGCACTAGTTATAACTAAACTTTTGTTTCCTGTATTTTTAAAATAAAATGCGTGGCTCACTTTTTCTCCTTGACTAATTTTGCCAAAATCAAAAATTTCCTCGTCAAATTTTATTTCTGGTTTGTCAATATCTATTTTCCCATTTGCTGACGCAGAATTCTCAATCATATTGGTTGTAATTTCTTTATCATCTTTTGAAGTACAAGATGCTAAAACAATTAAACTAATTAATAATAAGAAATTTTTATGTAACATTAGGTTGCAAATATATAGGTTTTAGAAGTTGCTTCAAACAAAAAAATCCCAAAATTGGGATTTTTTAGCTTTAGAATTTTGCGCGTATTTTACGAACTTTACGTTTGTTTTTAGTAAAGAAATTTCCTTTATATCTTGTTCTGTAAAAACTACTTTTTCCTCTAATTACATAACTATAACTAATTGAAATATTCATATAATTATCTTTGTGTTTATTATCTCCACGTTTCATACCCCAATCGTGTGAGCGGTAAGCGCCAATATCATCTGGTGGTAATTCTGTAGTTCTTAAAAATAAACCTCTTTCGTATGCATTACCAGGGTCGCTAGGATAATTTCCGCTAATATCATCTAAATAATCAGAAAATGTTTTTCTAATATTTGCTTCAAAACCTAAACGGTGTTTTTTGCTAAATGTGAAATAAAACCCGAAACCGTATGGTATATTAAGCCCTATTGATTTATAATTGTATCCTTCTGTGTCATAATCTCTCATTTTTACCCATTCGCCTTGGTATTTACTTTTAGGGTTACTGTAATAACCACCAATTCCTCCAAAAATATATGCTCTAAAACCATTTCTATAGCGGTAAGTATTTCCTAAATCATTGTCTTCGTAAAAAAACCAATGGCCAGTAAATCCTAAGTCCATTAAATCATTTTTGAAATTAAAATTTCTATAATGTCTTCCTGGGTTAGTTGATAATTTATCATCTCCCTCAATTCTAATATAATCAAAAGCCAAACGTAAAGAGATTTTTGGTCTCCATTTATATCTTACAAATCCTCCTACATTCCAGCGAGTTTTAGCCAATTTCATATCAGCAACAAAGTCTCTACGGGTTTTTTCTTTACCACCAATATCTCCAAGATAGTTAGTTGCACCTAAATTAATTCCATAATCCCATAACCACTGGGCATTAATTGAGGTACTTAAAAAGACTATAAAGATGAATAATATAAATTTTTTCATTGAATTTTAATCAAATTAAGTACCAAATATAATAAAAAATAAATTACATTTTGGCAAAAATTTGTCGAAAAAGGGTAAATATTGTCTAATTTCACAAAATCAACAATTTATAAACAAAACCCTTATGTTAAAACATAATAGAATTTGTGAGCTTTTTAAAATAGAAAAACCTATAATACAAGCTGGAATGATTTGGTGTAGTGGATGGGAATTAGCTAGTGCCGTAAGTAACGCAGGAGGATTAGGGTTATTAGGAAGTGGGAGTATGTACCCCGAAATTTTAAGGGAACAAATAAGAAAATGTAAAAATGCTACAACTAAACCTTTTGGTGTTAATTTACCTTTATTATACCCAAATATAAATGAACATATATCTATTATTATAGAAGAAGGGGTTAAAATTGTATTTACAAGTGCAGGAAATCCTAAAACATATACGGCTTTACTTAAAGAAAAAGGAATAACTGTTGTGCATGTTGTTAGTGCTGTAAAATTTGCAAAAAAATGTGTTGAGGCTGGTGTTGATGCTATTGTAGCAGAAGGATTTGAAGCCGGAGGACATAATGGGAGAGAAGAAACAACAACAATGGTTTTAATTCCAGAGGTAAAAAAACACATTAACATTCCTTTAATTGCTGCTGGCGGAATTGGTTTTGGAAATCAAATGGCTGCAGCTTTTTGTTTAGGTGCCGATGCTGTACAAATTGGGAGTAGATTTGTAGCTACTCCAGAAAGTAGTGCACATCAAAATTTTAAAAACACAATTATAAATACTAATGAGGGCGATACACAGTTAGTGTTAAAACAACTTACACCTGTTAGATTAATAAAAAATAAATTTTATAACGAAGTTGTAAATGCAGAAAATAATGGTGCAACTAAAGAGCAATTAACAGAACTTTTAGGTAGAGGAAGGGCTAAAAAGGGAATGTTTGAAGGTGATTTAAATGATGGCGAATTAGAAATTGGACAAGTTAGTGCAGGAATAAATTCAATTAAACCTGCAGCACAAATTGTTGATGAAATTTACACTGAGTTTTTAGAAACAATAAAACAACTTTCTAATATTAATCTTTAACAAATAAAGCTTTTAGTTCTGTTGCTTCCTCGGGTTTTAAACGCCCTGCAAGTATTAATGATAATTGCCTGCGACGTAAAGCCCCATCAAATCTTTTTTTCTCTAAATCAGTTTCAGGGATTAATTGTGGGACGGGTAAAGGAGCTCCATTTTGGTCAATTGCCACAAATGTTAAAATTGCTTCGTTACATTTTGTTTTTTCGCCAGTAACAGGGTTTTCAAACCAAACTTCTACATAAACTTCCATACTACTAGTAAAAGCCCTACTCACTTTAGCTTCAAGCGTTACTACACTGTTTTGTTTTATTGGGTTTTCGAAACTTACATGGTTAATTGAGGCTGTTACAACAACTCTTCCGCAATGCCTTTGTGCTGCAATTGCTGCGGTAATATCTACCCATTGCATTAATTTACCTCCAAACAAATTACCAACATGGTTTGTATCGTTTGGTAAAACTACTTCGGTATTTATTGTTAAGGATTGAGCTGATGTTTTTGATTTCATAAAATATTTTTAACAGAGTACAAAAATACTAACTTTACAGCATTAATTAAAAATGGATTACAATTACATAAAAGCTATACATATTATTTTTGTGGTTTGCTGGTTTGCAGCCTTATTTTATATTGTGAGGTTATTTATTTATACTAAAGAAGCACAGAGTAAAGACGAAATTGCACGCCCAATTTTAACCAATCAATTACTATTAATGCAAAAAAAATTATGGTATATTATTGGTTGGCCAGCTATGATAGGTTCATTAATTTTTGGTTTATGGATGCTATTTAAAAGTCCTATTTTATTTTCTTATCCATGGATGTGGTTAAAATTAATTGCTGTGGGTTTGTTAACCGTTTACCATTTTCAATGTCAATTAATTTATAAACAACAAAGCAATGGCACTTTTAAATATACATCAATTAAACTGCGTTTATTTAATGAATTAGCAACTTTATTTTTAGTGGCAATTGTGTTTTTGGTTATTATAAAATCTACTTCGGGTTTATTATGGGGTTTATTAGGTTTAATTGCTTTTGCTGCAATTTTATTTATTGCAGTTAAAATTTACCGTAAGCAATCCGAAACTAAAGAAACACCACAACAAATAAGTGATGAGCAAAAGGTAAACGAAGATACTTCTGTTCCTCCTACTCCACCAACTTTATAAATTAATGGCATTTAAAGTAATCAAAAACTTCTTCGCAAGAGTTGCATTTGTATAAAGCTTTACATGCTGTTGAACCAAAATTACTTAATAAAGTACTTTTGTTTGAATTACATCTTGGGCAATGAATTTGGCTTTCTGCACCAATTTTTTTAGCACAACTAGAATGTAATGGAGGCGCAATGCCGTATTGTTTAAGTTTTAATTTAGCTTCTTTAGTTAACCAATCTGTTGTCCATGCAGGTTCGTATGAAATATTTATTTCGCAATTATAAATTCCATATTCATTTAAAATTCTTTTAATTTCATTTGAGATAAAAGGAATTGCTGGGCATGCTGTATATGTTGGGGTTATAGTAACATTATAATTATTATTATCCCATTTAACATCTCTTAAAATTCCTAAATCTCTAATTGTAAGTACTGGAATTTCTGGGTCTGGAATTTCTGAAATTAAATTAAAAACTTGGTGACTATTTAATTTAGAATTTACCATGTTGCATTAGGGTATGCCCTTTGTAAATATTGCATTTCCGAAAGAATATGTCCAAGATTTTCGGTGTGTTTACCATTTCGTCCTCCAAACATCATAAATGAATTTTCGGGTAATTTTAAAGTTGCATTTTTTAATGTAGTTGAAATAGTATTTAACCAATTGGCTTTAAAATCTAATGCATTAGGCGCAATATTATTTTTCGATAAATTTAAATCTATCTCATCTTGTTCAAACATCTCGCCTGTGTATGTCCACAATGCATCAATTGCATTTTGCAACCTATGTTTACTTTCGTCTGTTCCATTACCCAAACGTATTACCCAATCAATAGTATGAGTTAAATGATAATTAGACTCTTTTATAGATTTTTTGGCAATAGAAGCAAGTGTTTCATCTTTACTTTTTGTTAGTTCGTTATACAACAAACAATCAAAAGCAGAATAGTAAAACTGCCTAGCAATAATATATGCAAAATCTTGATTAGCTTGCTCAACTAATAAAAAATTTAAATAATCAATTTCGTCTCTTCTATAGGCTAAATCATCTTCGGTTTGATTATTATTATTTAGTTTAGCAGCATAATTAAATAGTACCTGTGCTCTGCCAATATAATCTAAAGCAATATTTGTTTGTGCTAAATCTTCTTCTAAAAAAGGCCCTTTACTACAATTTTCTGAGAGTCTTTGTCCTAAAATTAATGCATTATCAGCAAGCCTTATAATGTATTTATATAAATTATTTTTTTCCATTTAATTAAATTTTAAAATTAAAATGCATTATATGTTCTGAGCACCTTCTGGCATCACATAAAAAGTAGGCATTCGGTAAATTTTATCGTTTGACGGATCAAACAACATTTCGTTATCCAACGGATTTGATGCAGAAATTGACAATGTAGGAACAACCCAAATACTTGTACCTTCGCCCCTACGCGTATAAATATCTCGTGCGTTTTGCATTGCCATTTTAATATCAGATGCGTGCACACTACCAACATGTATGTGAGGAAGACCCGATTTACTTTGGATAAAAACTTCCCAAACTTCTAATTGATTATTATTTGTACTCATAAAATTTATTTTTGTTTTTTACTATAAGCTAAGGCTGCTTCTCTAACCCAAGCACCTTCGTTGTGATATTTTATGTGATGATTAATTCTTTGTTTATTACATGGACCATTGCCGTTAATTACATTATTAAACTCTTCCCAATTTATCTTACCTATTTCGTAATGTCCTGTTTTTTCATTTAATTTATAATCTTTATCTGGTATTGTAAGTCCAATAAGTAAGGCTTGTGGTATTGTTTTATCAATAAATTTTTGTCTTAATACATCGTTCGATTCGCGTTTAATTTTCCACTTAAATGCATTACCACTATTTGGAGAATTGCTATCATGAGGACCAAACATCATTAACGAAGGCCACCACCACCTATTCATTGCATCTTGGGCCATTTTTTGTTGTTCGTTTGTTCCCCTCATCATCTTTGTCATTATTTCATACCCTTGCCTTTGATGAAAACTTTCTTCTTTACAAATTCTAACCATTGCTCGGCTGTAAGGTCCATAAGATGTGCGTTGTAATGAAACTTGATTAACAATTGCAGCTCCATCAACCAACCAACCAATTGCGCCAATATCTGCCCAATTTAAAGTTGGATAATTAAATATACTTGAATATTTTGCCTTACCAGTTTGCAACTGGTTAATCATTTCAGATCTAGAAATACCAAGAGTTTCAGCTGCGCTGTATAAATACAATCCATGCCCTCCTTCATCTTGAATTTTTGCAAGTAATATTTGTTTAGCCCTTAAACTAGGGGCACGAGTAATCCAATTACCTTCAGGTTGCATACCTATTACTTCAGAATGTGCATGCTGCGACATTTGACGAATTAAGTGTTTTCTATATTCATCAGGAAAAACATCTTTTGGTTCAATATATTCACCTTGATCTATTCTTTCTTGGAAAGTTTCGAGTGTTGCATTACTAGTTAAACTCATAGATTTTATTTTTAATTAATGAAATTATAATTCCTATAATCAAAAATAAAGAAGAATAAATTTAAATGATTGACTTAAGTCAGAAAACAATATGATTATACTCAATCTTTAATGAAGATTAAATTTTGACCTAAATAAATTATCCAATTATTTCGTATAGTCCCCAAAACAATAAAATTAACCCTACAGAAGTAAATGAATACATAATTGTTGTAAACGATTGATTTGAATGGAAATTAAAAACAGTAATTACAAAACCAGATAATAAAAACAAAAGGGCAATGCCTAATTTTTTAACACCTGCTTTACTTTTAATTTGATGGTTCTTTTTTTTAACTGCTTTAATTGCTGTTTCTAATTCAACAACATCAGCACCAAGATCCTTTAATACATTTTCAACTTCTGTAAAAGATTTACCATTTTCAAATAATTCTACAGCTTTATTTACAAAAAAATCTAAGTTTTTAATATTCATTTTTAATTATTATAAATTTAAAAAAAGATTTATCATTAAATGTGACAAATCAATTTAATATAAATTTATAAAAAATTTTTAAATAGCCAAACTAAATGTATTATTTGTAGGAATTGAATCCCAGAACCTTTTATCAAAAACCAAGGCAATATTACGCAAGTAAGTTTTACCTAAAGGAGTAATTACAACTGAATTATTTTTTATTTCAACTAAATTATCTTTAACAAGTTCATTAAAATTTTCGAAATTAAAACTAAAACTACTATCAATTTTAAATTCATCTTTACACATAATATTTAAAATTAGTTCTTTAATTTTTAAATCGTATGCAGTTAAAATATGCCCTTTATGAATCGGAAATAAATTTGAATTAATTTTTTCAATGTAAGTTTCAACATCTTTACAATTTTGGCTATAAGCCCCCCATGAATCACTAATAGCAGAACAACCTAAACCAACAAGTAATTTAGTTGAATTTGTTGTATAACCCATAAAATTACGATGAAGTTTTTTAGTTTTGTGTGCCACAAAAAGTTCATCGTTAGGTAAGGCGAAATGGTCCATTCCGATATCTTTATAATTATGCTCAGTAAATAATTGTTCGCCAATTGTATAAAGTATCTTTTTTTCTTCTCCATTAGGAATATCGGCTTCTGTATATCTACGTTGCCCGGGTTTTAACCAAGGCACATGTGCGTAACTGTAGTATGCAATTCTATCGGGTTTTAATTTAATAACTTCTTTAATAGTATGAAGTACACTTTTTGGTGTTTGAAAAGGTAAACCATATACCAAATCAAAATTAATGGAATTGTAACCAATTTTACGAGCAGTTTTAACAATAGAATTCACTTCATCAAAAGTTTGAAATCTATTTATAGCAATTTGAACTTTTTCATCAAAATCTTGAATACCAAAACTAACTCTTTTAAAACCAAGATTAAATAATGTTTGTAAATGCTCTTCTGTTGTGTTAGAAGGATGTCCTTCAAAACTAAAATCATGGTTTTGCGAAATTTCACATCCTTTTAATATTTCAATAATTAATTTTTTTAAATTTTTAGGTGAAAAAAAAGTAGGAGTTCCTCCTCCCAAATGAATTTCTTTAATTAAAGGAGGTGCATTAAATAAATTGAGATACAACTGCCATTCTTTTAACACTGCATTAATATAAGGCTCTTCCACTTTATGATTTACAGTAATTCTAGTGTTACATGCGCAATAAGTACATAAGCTTTCGCAATAAGGCAAATGGATATAAATACTTATGCCTTCTTTATTATATTTGAAAAAGGATTTTTTTACTTCATCAATCCATAAAGTTTCAGTTAAATTATTTTCCCAATAAGGTACAGTTGGATAGCTTGTGTATCTAGGTATTTGTTTATTATATTTTTCTAGGTTTTTCAAAAATAATTAATTTGGTTTACAAATAATTTTTGAATGAGGCGTAGAAGGTGCGTGTGTACAACATTCTACTTTTTTAGATTCAGTAATGAACTTTGGGCTTAAATAAGGGATTCCTAAATTTAATCCTCTAATTATCATTAGTATTGCCATAATACTTAACATGTATGGAACAGTTTTTGTTACAGAAGTTTTAAATTTAGAACCTGTCCATACCGAAAAATATGGTAATGCAACCATAATTGGCCAAGTAGATAAACCAAAAACAAACATAAAAAAGGCAGAATAAAAAATGTTGCCAGTACTTGCAGCAATAGGCAACGCAGCATACACTAATCCACAGGGTAAATAACCATTTAGTAACCCTGTTAATGCAAAAAAATTTAATTTATTTTTACTAATTGAAAAACGAAGCTTATTTTTTATTTTGTCGCTAATTTTAAACTTAAAATAATTATTTGAGAAATTAAACACGTTACTATATTTAAATAAAATAAAAACTAAAACTAATACGCCTGTAATAATAGATAAAAATCTTTGTAATCCTGCAACAACAAATAATTCGCCAATAGAGCCAACAATAATGCCTAACGAAACATAAGCGAGCGTACGTCCTAAATTATATAAAGCAATTGCTGTATGTTTTTTTATTGAGGTAAAATTATGTACCGGTAAGGCTAAAGCAATAGGGCCACACATGCCAACGCAATGTAAACTTCCTATTAAACCTAGCATAATTGGTACAACAATTTGAAACATTTTAATTAAATTTTAAACTGTATTCTTTAAAATACTGTACATTATCTATTTTATAATCAAATTGAACTTTGTAAAAACCTTTTTTAAATTCGGATAATGAAATCGCTTGCCTTCCATTTTCGAAATTTAAAGGTTTAACCACATCTAAATCTGCATTAGATGGTCGATAAAAAGTTAAAGTGCCTTCTACTTTTTTATTATTTAAAAGCGAATCTAATTCAAAAACAATTTCTTTAGAATTGAATGAATAATTAAACGAATGATTAGACTCAATATCTCTATTTAATGCATCTAATTTATTTTGGAATACTAACTCTTTTGCATAGTAATCGTTTGTTACTAAATCTACTTTATTATTATAACATTTAATTACTAGTGTTAAAATTAAACTAATAAACAAAATGTAAAAAACAACAATTTTAACTCCAAAATTTAATTTCATAATTTATTTCTTTAAGATTTTGTTTGAATTTTAAAAGGTCCTAAAAAACTTGTTTTAACTTTTTTAATTATTTTATTATTAGATAAAATGGTAAACTCGATATTTGTTTTTCTATTCTGAATTTCTTCTTTACTTAAAATTAAGAAAAATTCTCCTTCAGAAATACTTTCAGGCTTTAAAACAATTTCTTTTCCAACATATTTTAACTCATATCCATTTAAATTATTTACTTTAATTTCAACCGGCAATGTTTTTCGTGTTTTATTAACTAACTTAATTGTATATAAATTGCTAATTTTATTATTTTCTTGTTCTTGATATAACATGCCTTTTGCTCTTAAAATGGTTACATCAAAATCTGAACGCGAAGCCAATAAAAATACTTCTAAACCTAATAATAAAATTAATACAACAGAATAAGCTTTCATTCTATTTGTAAATCTAAGCTTAACTTTATTTTTAATTCCATTTTCAGAGTCGTAACGAATTAACCCAGTTGGTAAATTCACTTTTGTCATTATGTCATCACAAACATCCATACAAGCCGTGCAACTTACACATTCTAATTGAGTACCATGCCTTATATCAATACCAGTTGGGCAAACTTTTACACATAAACCACAATCAACACAATCGCCACTTGTTCTTTCTTCATTTTTCTTAACTTTTTTACGAGGCTCTCCACGTTCATAATCATAAGCTACAACAACAGAATCTTTGTCTAACAATACGCCTTGCATTCTTCCGTATGGGCAAACAATAATGCAAACTTGTTCTCTAAACCACCAATAAACAAAAAAGAAAATTGTGGTAAAAATTAATAATCCAACAATTAAAACAATGTTAGAACTTGGGTTACTTAAAGAATGGAAAACTTTATCAACTCCAATGCCATAGCATAAAAATGTTGTAGAAATTATAAATGAGATTAAATAAAAAATTAAAAATTTAGCTGTTCTTTTAATTATTTTTTCTTTTGTCCACGGGCTTTTTTTTAGTTGTTTTTGATAAGCTGCATTTCCATCAATCCAATATTCAATTTTTCTAAAAATCATTTCCATAAAAATTGTTTGTGGGCATGCCCAACCACAAAACAATCTTCCAAAAACAACAGTAAAAAGCGCAATAAATACAATAAAAGCAAGCATCCCTATCATGAAAATAAAAAAATCCTGAGGCCAAAAAATTGCACCAAACAAAATGAATTTTTTATTTATAACATCAAATAGAAATAAAGGATCTTGATTGTATTTTATAAATGGTAGTGTAAAAAAAATGATTAAATAAACCCAAGTAAAATACGTTCTTAAATCATAATATTTTCCATAAGGTTTAATTGGAAAAACCCACGAGCGTTTTCCTTCTTCAGTAACAGTTGATATTGTATCTCTAAAGCTTTGATCTTCGAAATCAGAGTATGGTTTTTTGGGATCCATTACTTAGTACTTTCATTTGGAAGTTTTATTTTTATTGTATCGTTTGGTTGCTTTAAAAGAGAATCTTTACTTGAAGTTGAGGCACCGCCTTCTGAGTACAAATCGCCTTGTGGTGCCTTACCATTTGGAGGATTAGTGCCAGAAAGTGATTTAATAAATGATGAAACTTGAGCTATTTGAATTGGTGATAAATCTTCTTTCCATGATTTCATTCCTTTTTCTACCCAGCCATATTTTATGCTTTTAAATACTTCAGTTAAACTTCCACCATGTAACCAATAACTATCTGTTAGGTTTGGCCCAACTGTACCTTCGCCTACTTTACCATGACAAACAGCGCAATTCGCAATGTAAACTCCTTTTCCTGCTTCAATTTCATTAGCATCAGTTATAAGTTTAACAGTATTTTCATCAACATTATTAGCTGATTTTTTCATGTGTTCTTCAACTTTTTGTTTGGCAATTTTCATTTCAGTTTCAAATTCTTTATCTTGCAACTCCCCTATTTCGGCTACGTGATAATAAATCATGTAAACAAATGCAAACACAATAGTTAAATAAAATCCATACTTCCACCAAGGAGGTAAATTATTATCTAACTCTCTAATGCCATCATAATCATGCTCAAGTAAAATTCTTTCTTCTTCTTCAACTGGAACGGCATCTGTAAGTGTCATTACAATTTTAGTTTCACTTAATTTTACAACTTTTTCTGGTGTAGATTTTTTTTGTTTTAATAAATAATTAAACTGAAATAATAAAGTTGTAAGTAAAATTAATTCAATAATAATTACAAATATCATTGTATAAAACGTCATTGAGTCTAATCCTCCTATTCCAGAATTACCTTTTGATGTAACAGCTGCATTTAAACTAGAAACAAAAAAAGTTCCAATTAAAAAGAGTAAAGTTTTACTAATTTGTGCATTGTTTGTTTTATTATTTTTAATTAGTAAATCACTTTCGGCAATATTTTTTAGAGCTGTACTAAAAGCTATAATTACTATTAATAATAATATTATAACAGATAATAAAACCAAAAACAATGGATTTGAAAATGCACTTGGGTTTTTTTGAATTGTTTGTTCTTGGCAAAATAAAGAAAGCGGACTAAGCATTAATAATCCTAATAATTTTAATATTGAATTTTTTTTCATATAAATTGTTTGTTCAAAGAATTAATCAATTATTTTATTATTGGCATTTTCTACATTTTCTTTTAAATCAAGCGGAATACGGCTAACCTCATCAAAATGGTATTTGCTACCTTTAATTAAGTAAATAGAAACTGCTGTGAAGAATAATACAAATATCACCAATCCTATTAATGGATAAATTCCAATACCAGTTATACTTTCTAAATAATTTATAAATTTCATTTTTAAATTCTTATTAATTAAACTTTATTTATTTGCTTGAGATTTAGAGTTATTTGCTTTAATATCTTTACCTATACGTTGTAAATAAGCAATTAAAGCAACAATTTCTCTGTCTGGTAGTGTTTCTATTCCATCTTTTTTAAGGCTTGCTGCAATTTTATTAGCTTGTTTTTCCATATCTTTTAAAGCATTATTTTCATAACCATCAGGATAAGGAACACCCAAGCGTTTCATTGCTTTTATTTTAGCTATAGTATTGGTTGCATTTAATTGATCTTCAATTAGCCATGGATACCTTGGCATAATTGAGCCTGGAGCCATTGAACTAGGTTCGTACATATGGTTAAAATGCCAACTATCAGGATACTTACCTCCTACCCTTGCTAAATCTGGCCCTGTGCGTTTACTTCCCCATTGAAAAGGATGATCATACACAAATTCTCCTGCTTTAGAATATTCGCCATATCTAGCAACCTCATCTCTAAATGGTCTAACCATTTGCGTATGGCAAGTATAACAACCTTCTCTTACGTATATATCTCTTCCATGTAACTCTAACGGTGTGTAAGGTTTTACACTTTGTATTGTAGGTATATTTGATTTAACAAGAAATGCAGGAACAAACTCAATTATACCACCAATTGCAACAACTATTAAACTTACAATTAACATTTGAATTGGTTTACGTTCAATCCATCTGTGCCAATGGTCAGTTGCATGTGCTTTGTATTCTTTTGCTAATGCAGGTGCCGAATCAGTTTCTACTTCGTGGAAATTTCCAATTTTAATTGTTTTAATTAAGTTCACAATCATCATAATGGCTCCTGTTAAATATAATAAGCCACCAATTGAACGCGCAATGTAAAATGGTTTTAAATAAGTAACAGTATCCATAAATTGATATTTTAATTGCCCTTCTTCAGTAAAATCTTTCCACATAGATGATTGCATGAAACCCGCCCAATAAATTGGAACTGCATATAAAACAATACCTAAAGTAGCAATCCAAAAATGTTGATTTGCCATTTTTTCTGAATATAATTTTGTTTGAAATAATCGAGGAATTAACCAATACAATACTCCAAAGGTTAAAAATCCATTCCAGCCTAAAGCACCAACGTGCACATGCGCAATTGTCCAATCTGTAAAATGACTTATTTTATTTACTGCTTTTAGTGATAATAAAGGTCCTTCGAAAGTTGCCATACCGTATGCCGTAATTGCAACCACCATAAATTTTAATGCAACATTATCTCGCACTCTATCCCACGCTCCACGTAATGTTAATAAACCATTAATCATACCTCCCCATGATGGAGCAATTAACATAACCGAAAAAACAACACCTAAAGATTGTGCCCAATCTGGTGTTGATGTATATAATAAATGATGAGGGCCTGCCCATATATACAAAAATATTAAAGCCCAAAAATGTATGATAGATAACCTATATGAATAAACAGGACGTTGAGCCATTTTAGGTAAAAAATAATACATTAAACCTAAATAGGGTGTAGTTAAGAAAAATGCTACAGCGTTGTGCCCATACCACCATTGAACTAAGGCATCTTGCACACCAGCATACCATGAATAAGATTTCCAGAAAGTAACTGGTATTTCGATAGAGTTTACAATGTGTAACATTGCAACGGTTATAAATGTACCAATGTAAAACCAAATTGCAACGTATAAATGTCTTTCTCTTCTTCTTATAATTGTTCCAAACATATTCCAACCAAAAACTACCCAAACAATTGTAATTAAAATATCAATTGGCCATTCTAGTTCTGCATATTCTTTACCTGTTGTATAGCCTAAAACTAAAGTTATTGCGGCAAGCACAATAATTAATTGCCAACCCCAAAAATGAATTTTACTTAAAAAGTCGCTAAACATACGCGCTTTTAGTAAGCGCTGTAATGAGTAATAAACTCCCATAAAAATACCATTACCAACAAAAGCAAAAATAATTGCATTGGTATGTACAGGACGAACCCTGCCAAAAGTTGTAAAAGGAATATTAAAATTAGCTTCGGGTAAATACAATTGAATAGCGGCCAATAAACCGGCTAACATACCAACAATGCTCCAAAACATAGTTGCATATGCAAACAATTTAACTGTTTTATTATCGTACTGAAATTTTTGTAGTTCCATAAGTTGTTTTTAGTTTTTTTGATTGTTAGTTGTTAGTTGTTATTTGATTTTGATTACTATTTATTTTTTCATTTTTTTCTTCTTCAGGCTTAGGATCAAATAATACACGTACAGATGGTGTATAATCATCTTCGTATTGATTTGATTTTACAGACCAAATAAAGGCAATTAAAAAGCCAATTGCTAAAACTAAGCTCGCCCCTATCATTATGTACATTGCACTCATATTGCCGGAACAAATTTAGGTTTAGAATAAAGGTTAAATTTGATTAGGATCATATTAAATTATGACTTTTATCAGTTAAATATTTTTTACTAAAATAAGCGCTTAAAATTGTTGTTAAAAAAATTATACTTAAAGAACTTACGGGCATTAAAATTGCGGCAATTACAGGTTTTAAATTTCCTTGTACTGCAAAACCTAAACCAATTAGGTTATATAAAACAGAAAGTATAAAACAAGCATTAATTACCAATTTTTGTTTTTTACAAAATAAAATAAATTTATCTAATAACTTAAAATTCTCTCCTATCAAAATTGCATCACAAGAAGGTGAAAAATTATTATTATTATCGCTTATTGCCAAACCAACATCGCTTTGTTTTAAAGCACCCGCATCATTTAATCCGTCTCCAACCATTAAAACTATCTCACCTTTATTTTGTTCATTTTTTATTGCCTCAAGTTTATCAACCGGTTTTTGATTAAATAACATTACTGAACTGTTCGGAAAAATAGTTAGGAGATTTTGTTTTTCAGATTCATTATCTCCTGAAATAAGCATTAAAGGAAATTTTGAGCCTAAATGCTTAATCGTTTCAGTTAATCCCTCTCTGTATTTGTTACTAATGCGATAATACCCTAAATAATCGTTATCAATTTTAACGTGAACGCAACTTTCTACAAGTTTATTATTTTGTTGTAAGTTTAAAAAATCTGCCGAACCAAGTTGAATATGATGATTGTTAATTGTACCTGATACTCCCATCCCTGCAATTTGTTTAAAATTTGTAACAGGTAATTGATTATTTGTTTTTAATGATTTATAAATTATTTTACTTAAAGGGTGGTTTGATGCGCCGCTTATTGTTTTTATTTCATCTTTTTGAGTTGTATTTAGTTCTATTCCTTCAAAAACAACTGGCGCTTGATCTTGTTCTGTTATTGTTCCTGTTTTATCAAAAACAATTTTAGTTGTTTTTGCAATTTTTTCAATTACATTTTCATTTTTAACAAAAAACTTGTGTTTATTTAATAAACGAATATAATTTCCATTGGTAAAAGTAGCACTTAATAATAAAGCACAAGGGCATGCTATAATTAATATTGCTGTTACCGATGGCCAAATTTTTGAAGGATTGTTTATACCCCAATAAATAGCTGTAATAATTGTAATAGAAAATAAAATGTAAGTAAAGTATTTACTTAGTTTGTGAATAAATGATTTGTGTTTATTGTCTTTGTCTTCTTTAAAAGTATCTGCATTCCATAATTGTGTTAAATAACTTTGTGTTACTTCTTTTACAACTTTTAATTGAATTGCTTCTCCTTTTTGTTTTCCTCCTGCATAAACTAATTCTCCAATAGATTTAGGTACAATTTTGGATTCGCCAGTTACAAAACTATAATCAACCTCTCCTTTTCCATAAAATAATATTCCATCAGCCGGAATTATTTCATCGCTGTGTACTTTAATTATATCTCCTATAGTTATTTCAGAAATTGGTTTTTGTATTTCTTCTTTGTTATTTATTACAGTAATTCCAAGCGGAAAATAAGATTTAAAATCTCTGTCGAAAGAAATGTTTTTATATGTTCGAGTTTGAACATATCTACCAACCAACATAAAAAATACAATTCCACTCATTGAGTCTAAATAACCTGCGCCTGTATTTGATAGTATTTCAATTAAACTTCTTACAAACGTAATTAATATTGCTAAAGCAATTGGTGCATCTATATTTAAAAACTTTTGTTTTAATCCTTTATAACCAGAAATAAAAAATTCACTTGCGCTATAAAAAAAAACAGGCAATGATAAAGCCAATGATAAGTAACCAAATAATTGTTTTAACTGAATATCACCTTCTTCGGCAATTGAAAAATATTCAGGAAAACTTAACATCATAATATTACCAAAACAAAATCCTGCTACACCAAGCTTTATAATTTGTTTATAATCATAGCTTTTTACCGATTTAGAATCTAAATCACTTAAACTTAAATGTGGTTCGTATCCAATTAAAGATAGATTTTCTGCAACTATAGATAATTTAGTTTGTTGATGGTTATAAATTATTGTTATTTCACGTTTAATAAAGTTTACTTGAGATTTAATAATTTGAGGATTTACTCTGTTCATGTGCTCTAAAATCCAGATACACGAACTACAATGAATTTGCGGGAGGTAAAAAACAACGTGACTGTGTAGTTCATCTTCAAAAATCACATATTTAGATTTTATGTTTGAATTATCTAATAAATCAAATTTACCTTTTCTATATGCTTTGTTTTGTTTTAATCCAGGCGTATTTTCTAAAGAATAGTATTCACACAAATCATTTTCATTAATGATTTGATAAACTGTTTTACACCCATTACAACAAAATTTCTTGTCGTTTATTGTATTGTGATTGTTTAAAACTACATCGCCACAATGGTAACACAATTCTTTACTTAATTTTTCGGTTGATTTATTCTTTACTATTTTTTCTTCAATAAACATTAAATTTAATTATTAAGAATGTCTAATTCTTTGCCTTGTTCATTTTGTTTATCTAGCGTCCATTCATCAGTATAGGTTGTTTCAAGCCATAATTTACCAGATTTTCGAAATACTTGAATGTTTAAATTTAATTTATCTAAAAAAAGTTTTTCTAAATCTATAACTGTCATATTCCCGTCTATTTCAAACTTATTATTATTTCTTTCATTTAAATTAATTGGAATATTTTCTTTTAATCTATAGTAAGAGGCTGTTTCTAGTTGTTCTTTACTAATTTTATAAACTTCTAACTTTAAATATGGAAAATGTTCGGTAAATTTTGTTTTTATTTCACTTAACGTTAGTTTATTTTGAAGTACTAATTTCATTGTAAAAAAGAGCTTTTATTTAATGTAAAACAAGTTTTGATTGATATTCATTAATCAATCTTAAACAGCTTATCCAGTGTAAATTTATCGAACTGTATTAAAACAAACATATTTAAAACAATTAATAAAAATCTAGGAAATGCGTGTTTTGTATCCCACATAGGTTGTACTAAACCAAATGCAATTGATACAATTATTAAATCTAAGCCTAAAAAAATTAAAGTGTATTTGTATAAAAATCCTAAAATTAAAAATGCACCACCTAAAAATTCGGTAAAAGAAGTAAATACAACAACCATTGTTAATAAGCTATCAGGTATTTTTAATTTATAAGTATCAACTTTAAAAGCCTCTACACAACCTTTTATTCCTACTTTAAAAACCTTATCATAACCTTGAAAAAGAAAAAGTAATCCTGTAAAAACTCTTACAATTAAGCTAAAAATTTCGTATTTATTTTGATCAATAATCATAATGCAAAGTTACTAAAGTGTGTTTTTTTTTACTGAAACATAAATCATTTATAAAAACTGATTAATATCAGTTATTAAAAATAAACAAAAACTAGTAAATGTCATAATTAAATTATGATGCAAGTCATAACAAGTGCTTGCTTTGGGAAGTACGTTTGTTTAAAATTGAAAATTATGGATACAACCTTAAAAAACACAGCAAACTTCTCAACACATTCAACAAAAGTTGAAACAAAAGGAGCATACAAAAAACTAATTGAAAAATTAACTTTTAGTTATTTTGGATTAATGACAGTTACAATTACAGTTGGAAGTATTTTAGGAGCAATTTCTGCAATGCAAGTTTTAGCTAACGATGCTCCGATTTGGCAATTAGGATTAGTAATGGCTGCGGCTATGGCTAATAATGTTAGTGGTATTGGGCAAGCACCAACAAAATGGGTAGTAAATCTATTTTTATTTAGTGTTTTAATTAGCGTTATTTTTTATTTAGCTAACTTGTAAAACACTTTTATCTTCTTAACTCAAATGTTTTGTAAAAAATTGCTTGTACTTCGTTAGCTTGTACTTCGGATACTTTTGCAAGACGAGGACCAACATAACACCATTCAATTAAAAGGTTAATGTTTTCTTCGTTACCTTCTGCATGGATAAAAACATTACCATCAGGTAAATTTTTTACAAAACCTAAAAGATTATTTTTGATTGCAAAAGCATGGGCGTTAGCTCTAAAACCAACGCCCTGCACTTTTCCTTTTATTATTATTTGATAAGCCTTAATCAATTAAGGTACAAACTTAAACGATTTGCCCAAATATCTGGCTGTACCGCCTAATTGCTCTTCAATTCTAAGTAATTGATTGTATTTTGCAATACGATCGCTTCTGCTTGCACTACCTGTTTTTATTTGACCGCAACTTAATGCCACAGCTAAATCTGCAATGGTTGTATCTTCAGTTTCTCCACTTCTATGACTCATAACAGAAGTGTATGAATTTGTATGTGCTAAATTTACTGCGTTAATTGTTTCGGTTAAAGTACCTATTTGATTTACTTTAACTAATATTGAATTTGCAACACCAGTATTTATACCTTCAGCTAATCTATTTACATTAGTTACAAATAAATCGTCGCCAACTAACTGCACTTTATCTCCAATTTTTTGAGTTAATTGTCCCCAACCGTCCCAATCATCTTCACTACAACCATCTTCAATACTTATTATAGGATATTTTTTACACCAATCTGCCCAATAATCTGTCATTTGACTAACAGTTAATTTATCACCAGTAGATTTTTTAAAGTGATACATTTTTTCTTCGGCATTAAAAAACTCGGTACTTGCTGCATCTAAAGCAATGTAAATATCTTCGCCTGCTTTGTAACCTGCTTTATCAATAGCTTGCATTACGGCTTTTATTGCTTCTTCGTTGTTTTTAAAATCTGGTGCAAATCCTCCTTCGTCTCCAACATTTGTTGCTAATTTTTGTGATTTTAAAACAGCTTTTAAATGATGAAAAATTTCTGCACCCATTCTTAATCCTTCGCTAAATGATTCTGCGCCAATAGGCATAATCATAAACTCTTGAAAATCTATTCCATTATCAGCATGTGCGCCACCATTTAAAATATTCATCATTGGTATAGGCAATAAATTTGCGCTTACACCTCCAACATAACGGTACAATGGCATCCTGGTTTCTTCAGCTGCTGCTCTTGCAACTGCTAACGAAACTCCTAAAATAGCATTTGCACCTAAATTAGCTTTATTAGGTGTGCCATCTAAGTTAAGCATTGTATAATCAATAGCTGTTTGATCTAATAAATAGACTCCTTTTAAATTTTCGCGAATAATTGTGTTTACATTATTAACTGCATTATTTACGCTTTTTCCTAAATACTGACTTTTATCGTTATCTCTTAACTCTACAGCTTCGTGGCTACCAGTACTTGCACCACTTGGTACGGCTGCTCTTCCTAAAACTCCAGCTTCGGTAATTACATCAACCTCAATGGTTGGATTGCCTCGAGAGTCTAAAATTTGTCGGGCAATAATGTTATTAATGTATGACATAAAATATTTTTAAGTGGCTCGAAATTACTAATTTATTAAGTTTTTTATGCTATAAATTATCCACAGAAATTATGTTTTTATTAGAAAAATTATTTTATTTAATTAAAAAACTTTTTAAAATTGATAAAGTTACTGGCTAAATCTCTCCTAAAACACTTTGCGAACCTTTAACAACATCACCAATTTTAACATTAAGTTTGGTTCCTATTGGTAAAAACAAATCAACACGCGAGCCAAATTTAATAAAGCCCATTTCGCCACATTGCTCAGCAACATCATTTTGTTTACAATACCAAACAATTCTTCTTGCCAAGGCACCTGCAATTTGTCTAAATAAAATTTCGGTACCATTTTTGTGTTTTACTACAACTGTTGTTCTTTCGTTTTCTGTACTACTTTTAGGTTCCCAAGCTGCCAAAAATTTACCAGGATGGTATTTAAAAAAACTAACTACACCTGCAATAGGGTAACGGTTAACATGTACATTAATTGGACTCATAAAAACGCTCACTTGTAAACGTTTATCTTTAAAGTATTCGTTTTCGGTAGTTTCTTCTATAACTACAATTTTACCATCTGCGGGCGAAACAATTAAATTTTCGCCAATAGTAAAGTTTCTTTTAGGATGACGAAAAAATTGTAAAATAGTAATTAATAAAAAACCACTTAAAGCATAAGCAAAAAGTTTAGCAATTAAAAACTCATTAAAAAAATAATGAGCAATTCCAATAACTATACTACTAAATACCAATACTAATATTAAACTTGCGTAACCTTCTTTATGAAATTTCATTTTTATAAATTTTGTTTTAAAACAAAAAGCGCAAAAAAATTTGCGCTTTTTGAGTAAGTTGTTATTAAATTATTTTTTTGTGGTTTCACCTTTATCAAAATCAACAACAATTGGAGTTGATATACATAATGATGAATATGTACCAATAATACGGCCTATTAATAAAGCAAATATAAATCCTCTAATACTTTCTCCTCCAAATATAAATATTACTAATAGTACAAAAAATACAGTTAATGATGTTAAAATAGTACGGCTTAAAGTACTATTTAAAGCATAATTTATTAATTTATTTCTTTCAGTACCGGCAACATCTAATTTGCTGTTTGATGCTAAACGTTCTCTAATACGGTCAAACACAACAACTGTTTCTGTCATAGTGTAACCCATTACAGTTAATATTGCTGCTATAAAATCTTGTCCTATTTCTAATGAGAATGGTAAAATCCCATCAAATATTGTATAGAATGATAATACAATTAAAACGTCGTGAAATAAAGCAACAACCGAACCTAAACCATATTGCCATTTACGGAAACGAACTACAATGTATATAAACATCATTAAACATGAGAATAATATAGCACCGTATGCGCCATACACAATATCAGTTGCAATGGTTGGTCCAACTTTTTGCGATTGCATAATTTCGCCATTACCAGCAACAGAAGCTAAACTCGCTTTAATAGCAGCTTCAACTTCTTTATCTGTATTTGGGTTATTATCAGAAACTCTAAATGTTGTAGTAACTTTTACTTGGTTTTTTGTTCCTAAGGTTTTTACCTCCGGAGCACCACCAAGCGCAGGTGCTAATGCAGATTTAATATCTTCAGTATTTACATCTTTATCAAAACGAATTTGATAAGTTCTTCCTCCTTTAAAATCTACACCTAAGTTTAAACCTTTATTTTTTATAAAAAATACAACACCTAAAACAATTACTGCTGTAGAAATTGCATAATATATTTTACGTTTTCCTACAAAATCAAAGGATAATTTTTTAAACGCATTTTTAGTAGCTGCAGTATCAAATGGTATTTCCATTTTTTTCTCTAACATCCATTCAAAAATTACACGAGTAATTAATATTGCAGAAAATAAAGATGTACAAATACCAATAAATAAAGTAGTTGCAAAACCTTGTACTGGACCACTACCAAAAACATATAAAATTACAGCTAAAATTGCTAGCGTAACGTTTGAATCGATAATTGAACTCATTGCATGTTTAAACCCTTCTTTAATTGCTGCAGATGTTGATTTTCCTTCTGCTAACTCTTCACGCACACGTTCAAAAATTAAGATATTAGCATCAACTGCTAAACCTATTGTTAAAACTATACCCGCAATACCTGGTAATGTTAACACCGCACCTAACGATGTTAAAATACCCATTATAAAAAACATATTTGCAATTAAAGCAACATTGGCCACTAAACCAGATTTGCTATAATAAAACGCCATAAATATGAAAATTACAACTAAAGCAATTGCAAAACTCATTAATCCAGACTCAATTGCTTCTTGACCCAAAGTTGGCCCAACTACACTCTCTTCTACAATGTGAGATGGAGCTGGTAATTTACCTGCACTTAAAATAGCCACTAAAGCATCGGCTTCAGCATCTGTAAAATTACCAGAGATTTGAGATTGACCTCCAGAAATTTCGGCATTAACACGAGGTGCGCTAAACACCATATTATCCATAACTACAGCAATACATTTACCTTTGTTAGAACCAGTAATGTTTTTCCATTTTTGACCAGCTTCATTATTCATGCTCATACCAATGTTTGGCGAAGCACCACTTTGTTGATCGTACTCTTTACGTGCACTTGTGATAATATCTCCACTTAAAGCTGCGCGACCTTTACTATCTGCTTTAACAGCATAAAGTTCAAAATAACCACCAACAACATTACCTTCTGCATCTTTGCTTTCAATTTCTTTATTATTCCACATAAAACGTACACGTGCAGGGAATACATTTTTAGCTATTGCAATTTTTAATAATTTATTTACTTTAGCTGTATCGGCTTTAGATGTTGCTAAACCAACAATTGGTCCTTCAGCATATTGTTTAGGATTACCTTTTTCATCAACCACAATTCTTCCTTTTAAAGGAACTAAAGGAAATGCATTTTGGAAAACTGAGAATAAAGGTACACGTTTTTGGAAACCTTTAATTGCAGTATCTTGAGGATTTACTGTACTGGTTGAAGCTACTTTTGTTGTATCTTTTTTAGTTGAATCTGCAACTGTTGTGTTAGTAGTAGCAACAGCAGTATTTGTAACTGCAGTTGTATTTGATGCAACAGAAACTGAATCAGTTTTAGCTAAAGTATCTACTACTACAGGTTTTACACCATTTAATTCGTTTGCTATTATTGTATTAGCTTTATCTAATAAAGGTGCAATTTCTCCATTTTCGTATGTTTCCCAAAACTCTAAATTTGCTGTACCTTGTAATAACTCGCGCACACGTTCTTTATCTTTTACCCCAGGTAATTCAACTAAAATACGGCCACTTGCCTCTAACTTTTGAATATTTGGTTGCGATACACCAAAACGGTTAATACGTGAGCTAAAAGTTTTTTCAGCATTTGCCACAGCCTCATCAACACGTTCTCTTATAAATGCAATTACTTCTTTATTAGTTGAGTTAAAAGTAATTTTACTTTTATTTTCGATTGATTGGAAAATTGGAGCTAAACGCCCGTTTGGGTTTTTTTGACTGTAAGCACGTTCAAACAACTTAATAAAATCGTCGTTATTATTAACACCAAGACTTTTTTGAGCTTCTTTTAAAGCAGTTAAAAAAGCAGGGTCTTTACTATCGTTACTTAAATTTAAAATAATGTCGTAAACCGAAACCTCCATGGTTACATTCATCCCACCACGTAAATCTAAACCAAGGTTAATTTCGTTCTTTTTACATTGCTCGTAAGTATAACCAAACAAAGGGTAAACCTGTTGTTTTTTCATCGAGTCTAAGTAATCATCTTCGTATTTTGTTTGAAAATGAGATTTTAATTTAGCCTCTAAATTGGCGTCACCTTTAGCAGAATCTTTAATTGCAGCTAATACTTTTTGCGAATTAACTGTAGCTTCGGCATAAGCCGCAGCATCGCTTTCTACACCTCTAGTAATCCAAGTAAATGATAAATAAAAAATACAAGCTAAACCTAATAGTATAGCAAATATTTTAACGGCACCTTTGTTTTGCATAGTGTTTAAAAAAAATTAAGGGTGCAAAGATAAGATTTTACCTGAAATATGCTAATACAATTGAAAAAATATTAAAATTTGGGCATAAAAAAAACCTCGCTTTTAGCGGGGTTTTAAAAAATTAATAGTAATAAGTTAAATAACAAGAATGCTGGGGGAAACTTGGTGATGTTTCAAATCTTCTAAGTGTTAAGCCTGTTCCAGAGAACATTTTAGATATATTTTTATAGCAGTAATCAGAAGAAATAAGAACCCAAGAAGATCCGTTATATGCATAATCATACGCATAAAATGGGTTGGCACCGGAATGCCAAGAATTATTAACTACTTCATAGAACAGACAATCGTTCATAATATGCAAGATTTTATGTGAGAAATTATCACTTACTAAATAATAAGTAGAATAAGATTTATAACTATTTTTATTTTTAATTACAAAATTAAACCCTTTGTAACTCCCTAAACAAGGTTTTTCAATTGTTGTTGACGTCTCATTAATATTATAATTATCATTTTTCAACCGTTTAATCATATTATTATTAATTGAGTTAGTATAAGTACTTGGGTATTTTTCAATTAAATTAATATTTAAATTTAAATATTCTGATTTCAGTTTATTAAATTCAGTTGAATCATCAGACTTAATAATTACATCGACGTAATACTTTTCATCTATTGCAAAAACTCTGATTTTCTCTGTATAAATTTTTAAAAAATTCTTGTCATTAATTACCTCTTGTTTTTTACAAGAATGAAATATTAACACAAAAATACAATTTGATAGTAAAATTATTTTATTCATAAATTATTAAATTAAAAAAAAAACCGCTTTTTAAAGCGGTTTTTAAATTTGTTTTTTTATTACTCTACAGAACAACTAGCTTTTCTTGTGGTTACTTGAGTAATACTACCAAAAGTATTAGTTGTACTAGTTTCCCAATTAGTACAATTTTCGTCTCTTCTGAAATTCTTTTTTGTGTCTTTTTCATTAGTTACTTTTGAAGTAGAAGTTGAAGATGTAGTTGTGGAACTTCCACCTGATGTAGTAACAGTTGTGTCATTATAAGTACATGCACATGTACGTTCTTTTTTACATGAAACTGTAGTTAATGCAACCACAGCAGCTAATAATATAATTTTTTTCATTTTAATTTAATTTAAGTTTTATTATTAATTTTTTATTTTAATTTACAGTCGTAAACGTCTGTACTTGCAGTTCCAGAACTAGGAGTTTGAACTTCAGTTCTTTTTTGACACATTTGTTTAGCATCACCACCTGAAACTTTCTCGAATTTAACAGTTTGAGATGTAGTTGATGTAGTACTTCCACTAGTACTAGTTATAGTACAATCACAAGTACGCTCTTTTTTACAAGAAGCAAAGCTTATTGCTACTAAGGCAACAGCTAAAATAGTAATTTTTTTCATGTTTTTTAATTTTAAAATTTGTGCTCAAAATAAGTCATTTTATCTGTAATAAACAAATGTTTAGGTGTTTTTTTAGTAAAAAATTAACACTTTATTAACAAAACTAATAAAAATCAGTTTATTATTTTTTTAACTATCAGATATTCAGCTATTTGTATTGCGTTTGTGGCGGCACCTTTCCTTAAATTATCGCTCACAATCCACATATTTAAAGTGTTTTTTTGGCTTTCATCTCGTCTTATTCTTCCAACAAAAACTTCATCTTTATCGTGGGCCCAAATTGGCATTGGATAAATTTGGTTAGGTAAATCATCTTGCACAATAATTCCTTTGCTGTTTTTTAAAATTTCATTAATTTCTTTTAAATCAAAATCATTTTCAAATTCAACATTTACACTTTCGCTATGGCCACCCATTACAGGCACGCGCACAGTTGTTGCAGTTAACTGTATAGTATCATCCCCCATAATTTTTTTAGTTTCGTTTACCATTTTCATTTCTTCTTTAGTATATCCATTATCTAAAAAAATGTCAATTTGAGGTATGGCGTTCATATCTATTTTGTATTTATAAGCCATTTCGGTACTAGTGCCATTATTTCGCTCGTTCATTAATTGGTTTACAGCTTTAACTCCAGTACCTGTAACACTTTGGTAAGTACTTACTACAACACGTTTAATTTTATATTTTAAATGTAAGGGGTTTAAAGCCACTACCATTTGTATGGTTGAACAATTAGGGTTTGCAATTATTTTATCTGCATTAGTTAAAACGTGTGCATTAACTTCTGGTACTACTAATTTTTTTGTAGGGTCCATACGCCAAGCACTACTATTATCAATTACGGTTGTACCAACAGCTGCAAATTTTTCGGCAAACTCTAAAGATGTTGAACCACCCGCGCTAAATAATGCAATGTGTGGTTTAGCATCTATGGCTTGTTGCATGCTATGTACTGTATAATCTTTCCCTTTAAAATTTAGTTTTTTACCAACCGATTTTTCAGAAGCAACCGGTATTAATTCTGTTATATTAAAATTTCGTTCTGCTAATACTTCTAACATTTTTGTGCCCACTAAACCCGTAGCACCAACAACCGCAATTTTCATTAATTTATTTTTTTGAATTGCAAATGTAATAAAGTAATTTTTTTAATCTACCTAAATCAAGTATTTTATTTTGTTTTTAAATATCTCATTACATTTGCGCACTTAAAATGCAAAAATCAACATTAAGTTGGGTTATTTTAGTTATACTTTCGTTAGTATGGGGTAGCTCTTTTATATTAATGAAAAGGGGTTTAGAGGCATTTGATAGTGATGAAGTGGCAGCACTTCGCATATCTATAGCTTTTTTGTTTTTATTGCCATTTTTACTAAAATATTATAAAATTAATTTAAAAAAATATTTTGTTGGTTTAGTGTTTATGGGTGTGTTTGGTAACTTAATACCTGCTTTTTTATTTACAAAAGCCGAAACACAAATAAGCAGTAGCTTAACGGGCATGTTAAATGCTTTAACCCCATTGTTTACAATAATTATTGGTTTTATGTGGTTTAAAGAAAAGCCTGGGAAGTCAAAAATTTTTGGAATAATTATTGGCTTTATTGCGGCTTGTGGCTTGGTTATATTTGATAAATCAACCCAAACTTCTAATAATGTGCTTTTCGCATTTTATGTTTTACTTGCCACTGTATTTTACGCTTTAAGTATAAACGGTATTAAAAAATATTTATCGGATTTAGATTCAATAAAAGCAACAGTTTGGGCATTTAGCTTTACCGGCCCCATTGCCTTAGTATATTTATTTACCAATACAAAATTTGTAACACATGTTCAATTACCAAATGCAATTATAAGCTTAGGCTATATAAGTGTTTTAGCCATAGTGGGTTCGGCATTAACCGTAATTATTTATAATTATTTAATAAAAACAGCTGGGGCAGTGTTTGCCAGTAGTTGCACCTACTTAATACCTATTGTTGCTATTGGGTGGGGCTTATTTGACGGGGAAAAAGTAAGTTTTTTACAAATAATTTGTATTGCTATACTAATTTTTAGCGTTTATGTTATAAATAAACCTCAAAAATTTGCACATTAAAGTAAAATTAGTATCTTTGCGTCCCTTTTTAGGAAATTTATTAACCAAATTAAAAAACAACACATGTACGCAATTGTAGAAATAGCCGGGCAACAGTTTAAAGTGGAACGTGGAAACAAAGTTTACGTTCACCGCCTAGAGGCTAACGAGGGTGCAAAAGTTGAATTTGACAAAGTATTATTAATTGATAACGGCGGAAAAATTCAAGTAGGTAACCCAACAGTAGATGGCGCTAAGGTAGCAGCCACTGTAATTAGTCACGTTAAAGGTGATAAGGTAATTGTATTTAAAAAGAAACGTAGAAAAACGTATCAAAAATGGAACAATCACCGTCAATCTTTCACTCAAATTTTAATTCAAGGTGTTTTAGCTAAAGGCGAAACATTAAAAGACGAATTAAAAGCTGAGAAAAAAGTATGGACAGTAAAACCTGCGGCAAAAACTGAAAAAGTTAGCGTAGAAAAAGAAGTTAAAAAAGCAGCGGCTAAAAAGGCTCCAGCTAAAAAAGCAGCAGCAAAAAAAACAGCAAAAAAAGATTAATTAATTAAAATAAAGTAAAAAAATGGCACACAAAAAAGGTGCGGGTTCGTCAGATAACGGCCGTGAGTCACACAGTAAACGATTAGGTATTAAAATTTTTGGTGGTCAAGCTTGCATTGCAGGTAATATTATTGTTCGTCAACGTGGTACAAAACATAACCCAGGCGAAAATGTAGGAATTGGAAAAGACCATACATTATATGCTTTAACTGATGGTACAGTAGTATTTAAAAAGAAACGCGATAACCGTTCGTATGTTTCGGTTGTAACCGCTTAATTATTATACGAATTATTTTAAAAAGCCTGTCGATAATTCGGTGGGCTTTTTTATTTTTACATTTTTAAAACTATGTTACAAGTAAATTATATCCGCGAAAATAAAGACGACGTTTTAAAACGTTTAGCTATTAAAAACTTTAAAGATGCTGAAACATCTATTCAATTAATTATTGAAAAAGACGCGTTACGACGTTCGATACAAAAAAATACTGATGATGTAAAGGCCGAAGCTAACACAATTGCAAAGCAAATAGGCGAGTTAATGAAATCAGGTAAAAAAGATGAAGCTGAAAAAATTAAAACACGCACTACAGAACTTAAACAAAAAGAAAAAGAGTTAGATGAACAACTTATTGAAATTGAAAAAGAAATTCACACTATACTTGTAACTATACCAAATACACCAAATTTAAGTGTTCCGTTAGGTAAAACTCCCGAAGATAATGCAGTTGTTTTTGAACACGGAAAAATTCCAGAATTACACAACAAAGCAGTACCACACTGGGAACTTACTACAAAATATGATTTAATAGATTTTGAATTAGGTGTAAAAATTGCTGGAGCAGGTTTTCCTGTATATAAAGGTAAAGGTGCAAGGTTACAACGTGCTTTAATAAATTTCTTTTTAGATAGAGCAACTGCGGCAGGTTATTTAGAAGTTCAACCTCCTATTGTTGTAAACGAGGATAGTGGGTATGGTACAGGACAATTACCAGATAAAGAAGGACAAATGTATCACATTGGAATTGATAACTTGTATTTAATACCAACTGCAGAAGTTCCAGTTACAAATATTTACAGAGATGTAATTTTAAAAGAAAGCGATTTACCAATTAAAAATTGTGGCTACACTCCTTGTTTTAGGAGAGAGGCAGGAAGTTATGGTAAAGATGTGAGAGGATTAAATCGTTTGCACCAATTTGATAAAGTAGAAATAGTACAAATTTCGCACCCAAACAATAGTTATGATACTTTAGAGGAAATGCGAGGGTATGTTGCTGGTTTATTAAAAGAACTAGAATTACCATTTAGAACATTAAAGTTATGTGGAGGCGATATGAGTTTTGCAAGCGCATTAACATATGATATGGAAGTTTGGAGTGCAGCTCAAAAGCGATGGTTAGAAGTTAGTAGCGTAAGTAATTTTGAAACATTTCAAACTAACCGATTAAAATGCAGATATAAAGATGCTGCAGGAAAAACACAATTGGCTCATAGTTTAAATGGTAGTGCATTAGCATTACCACGCATAGTTGCTGCATTATTAGAAAATAACCAAACAGAAAATGGAATTGCTATACCAAAAGTATTAATTCCTTATTGTGGTTTTGATAAAATTGATTAATAAAATTAAAATACAATTAATCTTATTTACAAAAACTGTTTTTGTAGTTTTAATTTCATTTTTATTAAGTAGTTGTAACAACGGCGATGTTAAATTACAACAAACCAAAACAATAGATAGTTTACAAACTACTTTATTGAGTAATAAAAAATTATTATCGCAAATAGATTCTACAGAGCTTAGTAAAGCCATAAATAAATTTGAAATATATAAACAATTTATTAATAGCAATATTAAAGATACCATTAATAAAACAGATGCTTATGCTATACAAAGCTTTATAAATGCAGGGAATAACTTACAAACTATACAACTAAATAAAATTAATTTAATTACACGAATAAATCTTTTATCAAATCAACTATTAAAACTTAGTACTGATATTAAAAATAATTCTTTTCAAAGTAGTCAAATAAATGGATTTATAGCTTCTGAAAAAGTTGCACAAACAGAAATTTCAAAATATTGTATTGAAGAACAGAACAATTATTTTAAAAATTTACAACAACTTAAAACTAACTTGTATTTAGTTGAACAATTTATTTTAAAACGTAATAACAACCAATTACCTACGGTAATTAACAGTAACCCAAATATATAAAATGGCAATTTATTTTTATACCGAAGGTGTTAAATTTAATTTAAATCAAAAAGCTAAAGTTAAAAATTGGTTAAAGCTAGTTGCTGAAAAAAATAAACACACAACAGGTACAATAAATTTTATTTTTACAAACGATGAGTTATTACTCGAAAAAAATATAAATTTTTTAAACCATACAACTTATACTGATATTATAACTTTTGATTATACAGAAGGAAATAAAATTTCGGGCGATATTTTTATAAGTGTTGACAGAGTAAATGAAAATGCTCAAAAATTTAAAGTTGATTTTTATACTGAATTATACAGAGTATTAACGCATGGGGTTTTACATTTATGTGGCTATAAAGATAAAACTGTGAACGATGCTAAGTTAATGCGAAAAAAAGAAAATGAAAGTTTAAAATTGATGATTAATCTTTAATTATTTTTTGTACAACTTTATAATTATTCTCTTCTAATTCAATAAAATATATTCCTGTTTTTAAATTTGCTAAATTCAACTCTAATCTTGACGTGTTATATATTTTTCCTTGTAAAACAATTTGACCAATTGTATTATAAACGTTATAATTACAATTAACCATAGTTTTACTTGCATTTACAAAAATTACATCTTTTGTAGGGTTAGGATATATCCAAAAAGAATAAATGTCATTTTTGTTTTTAGTTATTCCAACATTTACGGTTGGTAAACAAGCATTGCTATTATTATAATAATTTCTAACGTTTTTAATATCTTTTTTTAATAAGCTTAAATTATTATTTACAAAACTTAAGCTTGTATCTCTACTAAAAACAGTTGCAAAATCAACTTCAATTGTTTTTTTGGCAGGAAAATTAAATGGGCCAATTGTACATAAAATTCTTCTATCTCCTTTATTGTTTCCTGCTGTTTTTTCTGTCCATCCCGTGTTTGTTTCAATATTACCAGTAAACACACGCTTTATATAATTTGTTGAGGATGGATTATAAGCATTTGCTCCATAGGTAAAGTTAGTTCCATCTTTCCAAACAGCATTCATTAATTTGTAATAATGAGTTGTAGAGTCTGGGTTTGTTGTGGGGGGCATAAAAGCTCCAATATTGTTATTATAAAATGTTACTCTACTCATGTTAAAATACTCATTTGGTTCATCTATTAATCCATCGTTATCATTATCAACTCCATCTGTTAAGCAAAATGAATTATTTAAATAAGTTAATCCAATCATTGGTAACTTAGTATTGTAATTATTTACACCTGCACCAATATTATCTAATGAATCGGCATTATACACATAAGCAAAATTTAGTGTAGTATCACAGCCAATATAATCGTCTAAATAGTATCCTAAATCAACATCATTCCAAATTGAAATTAAAATGTTGTTATAATTATTATTACTTCTATTAGTAATTTTAAAATTATTAAAAGTTGTAAAATTAATTACCTGCATCGAATCAGGTAATGTTGGATCGTTAAAAGCATATAAATTATCATTAACATCAATTCCAAGAGCTAACCCTTTTGATTCTGTATGTAATCCATACCCATCATTATAAACAGTTGATAATTGTTGGTGGCCTTTTATTAAAGGGTAATCTCCCATGCTTGGTTCGTATTTACCATTATTATTCCAATCTTTATAAGGTGCCAATTGTTTTGCGAAATTATTTACACTATTACCATTTGGCATATAATTAACAATACTTGAAAAACTATTACTTGTTAACGCAGAAGCATTACCTGCATTTAAGTACGCAGCAAACGAATTAATTTGATTACACGAAAATTTTAAAACTTTATTGTATGGGGCGGCATTAGAAACTGTTGTATTAGCCGAAATTGTATCTAAATAACCTGGCCAAAAATCAGTTCCTGTTTGTTTATATGTTTGCGCTGCCATGTGTAAATTTCCTGAATTATCAAAACCGCCAATCCATAATGAAGATGCGAAATGTGCTGAAACACCAGTACTTGGAGTAGTAACTCCTGCTATGTATGGCACAATATAAGAAGCCGCGCCCGAGGTTAACATTTCATAAAATTTTGTATTTGCAGTAAATACAGGTGCTTTAACATAATTAGTATCAATATAAGATTTATGTAAATTGTCGTCGTAAGTATAAATACTTGCATAAGTTGACAAATCAATTTCTGTAATAATAAGTGGATTTGGGTTAAAATTATTTGTACTTAATTTTATTAATTTATTTGAAATTGGAGATTTAAAAATATTTGAATGAACACTACTTGAAAGTGGTAAATTATAAGTATATAAAACTTGTGTATTTACTCTACTTATGTAGTTTTTATAACTCATTGTAATATAAAATTCATTTCCATCAACTACAATGTTATTAAATGCGCTACTTAAATATTGAAGTGGATTGTTGTTAAAACTTAATAAAGTTAATAGGTTTCCATTTAAATTATAAAAATTATTAGTTCCTGGTGCTTGAGAAGTTACAATAGTTCTTGTTGAGCTCATGTAAATTTGATTTACCTTTTGATTTGAAGTTGAAGGAAAATAAATAGGCGCAGAAAATGTTGTACCATTATATGTTGTTAATCCGTTTTGGGTACCAACTAATACATTTGAATAATTTAAAGATTTTATATCATTAATAGTATCGTTTAACAAAGTGCTGTTACCAGTGTTTAAAACACTTACCGTGGATCCGTTTAATTTAACAATTCCATTATTGGTTCCAATTAAAATATCTGAATTTTGTTTTGAAATGCAATTAAAACTAGTTATTCCTGTTGATGTAAAAATTAAGCTTGTGTAATCGGAAAAATTTGTTCCGTCAAACTTATATAATTTTGAATTAAAACTGATTTGATCACACATAATTATCCAAATATCTGTACCTATTGAAAATAAACGTGGGTTAAATAAAGTTGATATTATTGAAGATGTATAAGAAGTAACTGCACCTGATGCGTATTTACACAAAACAGGGTAATAAGGAGAAACTGTTTGATACTGGAAATAAAAAACTTCTCCTAAATTATTTATAGTGGAGTTAAATTTACCATTATTCCCTACTCCAATATTACTTAAACTTGATGTGTATTGAGTTACTCCATTTGTTTGGGCTTTATATAACAACACACTACAAAACAATAATAAATATAAAATTTTTCTCATAACAAACTCATTTAAAATAAAGTTATATATTAAACTTATTTTTGAAAAAAATAAACAAATAAGAGGTATATATTTGTTTATATGTGGTAACTAATTAAATAAAACTGGTAAGCTAAAAAATCTGATTAAAAAAAGAAGTTAAAGAATCTGGCTTAATTATAATTGTAAATACAACGCCAAAAATTGCACCCCAAAAATGAGATTCGTGGCTAATATGGTCTTGATGTAATCCTTTTCGTTTCCGTTGCATTAAAAACATACTTAATCCTATTAATAATACACCTGCTATCCAACCTGGCATTGGTATAAAAAACAAACCTATTGTTGATTTAGGGCTTAAAATAATGTACGAAAACATTACTGCCGAAATTGCACCACTTGCACCTAAACTTGTGTAACTACTATTATCTTTATTTCTAAAATATTCGGTTATTGAAGCTGCGTAAATACCACCAGTAAATAAAATTAAAAAATATAATTTGCCTAATTTTTCGCCAAAATAATATGGAAAAAAATGCTCCTCTAATGCTAATCCAAAACTAAATAATGCTAAGCAATTAAATAAAAGATGAATAATATCGCCATGAATAAACGCGTGTGTTAAAAAGCGATAATGTTCTTTGTATCTTTTAATAGCATACGGATAAAAAAGGTATTTATTCATAGCCTCTCTATTATTAAAACAAATAATAGAAAAAACTGCAATAATACCAAGTAAAGTGTAGGTTATCATGTTTTAAATCAGATTAAAAATCTATAATTACAAAGGTAAGAGTATAATTAATAAATGAATTAATGTTTATTTTATTTCCGAGGTTTCTTTCTCTAAATATTTGTTAATTAAGCCATGTAATAAATAGATAAGTGGAATTATACAAATTGCTAATATTAATTTAAACACATAACCCCAACTTGCGTTAACTAAAAGTGTATTAAATGACCAAACACCCGGTATTACAAATGCAATAAATTGTACAACAAAAGTGTCTATTAATTGGCTAACTACTGTGCTACCTGTAGCTCGTAACCAAATTAATTTGTTACCGGTTTTATTTCTAAACAGCCAAAAAATATAAACATCAACTAATTGGCTAAATAAAAATGCAATTATACTTCCAATAATTATCCATTGACTTTGACCAAAAATAATTTTAAAATTTAAATCGCTAACCGGACTAAAATTTGTTGCGGGTATATTTATTGCAAGAGTTAGAAACAAGTAGGTATAAATAATTAAACCTATAGTAATAAAGGTTAATTTTTTAACGCCATTTTTACCAAAATGTTCATTAATTAAGTCGGTTAATAAAAAAACAAAAGGCCATAAAACTATACCTACGCTTTGTGTAAACGTACCAAAAAATTGAATTAATTTTCCACCTATTAATTCGGCAACAATTGTATTAGTTACAAAAAAACCTGCTAATACTATAAAAACAATATCTTTTCTACTTTTAAAATTCATACAACCTACTTAAATACTTTTTTTAGAAATAAAATAAAACATTGCTAATGCAATACCAATACTAACAATTACATTTAAAAAGGCAAATAAATAGTGTTGTTGTTTTAATAGAACAAATGTTTCGAAACCAAAAGTACTAAAGGTGCTTAAACCGCCACAAAAGCCTGTTAATATTAATAATTTTGATTGTTCGTTATAAGAAAATTGAGAAGATATTTTAAAGAAAATTGCAAAAATTAAACAAGCTAAAACATTTGAAATAAAAGTAGATAAAACCAAGTTTTGAGAATATTTTAAAACAGTTTGTCCAATTAAATACCTCAATAAACTACCTACTCCACCACCAAAAAAAATTATTAAATAATTCATAAGCTAAAATACTCTAATTGCTTTAACAAATCTATTTTTATAATTATTAAAATTATTAAAATTTGATATTTTTACTCCTCCATGCCTTTTATCGCTTGATGCGTGAATAAATAACAATGAGTCGTTTATGTTTTTTACAACAATACCAACATGCCCTGGCTTTTCGAACAATAAAACATCTCCAGCTTTACATGAATCTAATTTTATTGATTTACCAAAATCATAATAAAGTTTAGATGAACGGGGCACTTGAATATTAAAATATGTAAAAACATAATTTACAAAACCAGAACAATCAAAACCTTTTTTAGGGTTTGCGGTTGCATATTTGTATTTTACGCCAATAAATTTTTTAGAAAATTCAATTAAACTATCCGCCTTAGTTAATGGCTGAGCATTGCAATTAACTTGGCAAATAATAATAAAACTAAGTATTAGCAACCTTTTTAAGATGTAACTAAGTTAATAATAAAAAATGTAAAAAATTATTTTACTTTTTATTTAGTTCTTTAATAATTTCTTCGTCGCTTTTACCTAAAAACTTTAAAGCACCTTTAGCATTTTTTGCCCAAGTAGATTTAGGATAATCTTGAATAATTTCTTGATATAATTGTTCGGCTTGTGTTTCGTTATTTAGTTCATTAGCTTCATCATACAATTGAGCTAATAAAAACATAGCGGCAGGTTTATCTTTAAATAACGGGTAATTTCTAATACATCTTTCTAATACAACTTGTGCTTGTTTAAAATTATTAATACTTCGAGCAACCTGCGCCGTTTTAATTAGGTAAATTGGAGCTAAACTATCAGTATGACAATAATAAGAAAAGTTTGTAAAATCTTTAATGGCTTTATTTGCATCAAAAGTATTTATTTCAATTGCTTTTAATAAAATGCTATCGCTTTTTAGTGCTAGTTTTTTATATTCATCACAATTTAAAATTAGAGTATCTTTTTTTTGTGAATTTTGATTTGCATTATTGTTTGGAACATTATTAGCTTGTACTTCTTCTTCTATTACTTTTACAGAGTTATTGCAAGAATAGAATAAAAAAACAATAAATATTATTTTAAAAAAAAAATTCAAATTAACGCTTTGGTTTAAATACTTTAATTTTATAATCAGCAGATACTTTGCCGTTTGAAATATCGTTCAATTTTCCACTAACAAGTTTACGTTTAAATGCACCTATTTTATCGGTAAACAATATCCCTTCAATGTGGTCGTATTCGTGTTGAATAACGCGCGCAATTAACCCATCATATTTTTCGGTATGTTTTTTAAAATTTTCATCAAAATATTCAATTTCAATTTCGGGTTTTCTCAAAACTTCTTCTCTAATTTTAGGAATGCTTAAGCAGCCTTCTTTAAACTTCCATTCTTCACCGTTTTCATTTAAAATTTTAGCATTTATAAAAACTTTTTTAAACGATTTAAGTTGTTTGCGTTCTTGTGGTGTAAATTCACTTTCTTCATCATCATCTTCATCATCAACAAATGGTTCGGTATCTACTATAAATAAACGAATTGCTTTACCAATTTGAGGCGCAGCCAATCCTACTCCACTTGCATTATACATGGTATCAAACATGTCTTTAATAAGTTGAGTTAAGTTTTCGTAATTTTTATCAATATTATCAGCAACTTTTCTTAAAACAGGATCGCCATAAACAACTATAGGATAAACCATAATTAACGTGTGTAGTTTGGAGCCTCGCGTGTAATAACAACATCGTGCGGATGGCTCTCTTTAACGCCCGCTGCTGTAATTCTAATAAATTTTGCTTGTTGTAAAGCTTTAATATCTTTTGCGCCTACATAGCCCATACCTGCTCTTAAACCACCAACAACTTGATAAATTATTTCGGCTAAATGACCTTTGTAAGGTACGCGGCCGCTAATCCCTTCGGGTACTAATTTTTTAATATCATCTTCTGCATCTTGAAAATATCTATCCTTACTTCCTTTTTGCATAGCCTCAATACTTCCCATGCCACGGTATGATTTAAATTTTCTTCCTTCGTAAATTATAGTTTCGCCGGGGCTTTCTTCAGTTCCTGCAAACATTCCTCCCATCATTACAGTTCCTGCACCAGCGGCAATTGCTTTAACAATATCACCCGTAAATCTAATTCCTCCATCAGCAATTAATGGAACACCAGTACCTTTAAGAGCATTTGCAACTTCTAAAATTGCTGATAATTGAGGCACACCAACACCTGCAATTACACGTGTTGTACAAATAGAACCAGGCCCTATACCAACTTTAACAGCATCGGCACCTGCTTTTACTAATGCTAAAGCGGCTTTACCTGTAGCAATATTTCCAACAATTACTTGTAAATTTTTATACTTTTTCTTTACTTCAATTAACTTATCAATAACACCTTTACTATGGCCATGAGCTGTATCAATAATTATCGCATCAACTCCCGCAGCAACTAACGCATCTACACGCTCCATCGTATCAGCTGTAACTCCTACTGCTGCAGCAACTCGCAACCTGCCTTGAGCATCTTTACACGCATTTGGACGCACTTTAATTTTAATAATATCTTTATATGTAATTAAACCAACTAGTTTGTTTTGTTTATCTAAAATTGGTAATTTTTCGATTTTATGTTGTTGTAAAACCTCTTCGGCCTTTTTTAAATTTATTCCCTGAGGGGCTGTAATAGCTTTAGTACTTGGAGTCATAACTTGCTTTACAGGGCGTTTTAAATTTTTTTCAAAACGTAAATCGCGATTAGTAACAATACCTAAAAATTTTCCTGCTTTATCAATAACTGGTATTCCACCAATTTTATTTTCGGCCATTATTTTTAAAGCATCTTCAATTAAAGCATTTTCGTGTAAAGTAACTGGGTCCTGTATCATACCACTTTCGCTACGTTTTACTTTTCGTACTTGTGCGGCTTGATCTTGAATACTCATATTTTTATGCAAAACTCCTATACCACCTTCTTGTGCAATTGCTATTGCCATTTGGTGTTCAGTAACTGTATCCATAGCCGCCGAAACAATTGGTGTATTTATTTTAATTCCTTTACTAAATAAAGAAGCAGTATTAACTTCTCTAGGTAAAATTTCAGAATAATCTGGTACTAGTAATACATCATCGTAAGTTAGTCCTTCTTGAACAAACTTATTTGCCATAAAATTTGATGCCATTGTAATTGAATTTTAGATTAAAAATTCGTGCAAATATAATCAATTTTTTTGAAAAAAAGGTTGATATTCTTAACTAACACACTCCAACTTTAACATTAATTAATTTAAAGTAAATATGAAACTATTTAATTTTCTGCATCTTAATATAAATGTGTATATTTATTGCTAGTTTTATGTTGTTACTGAGGTTAAAAACCTTACTTGGAATTTTATTACCAAAGGCTAAATTTGTTAAAATTAGTCTTGTTTTACTGTGCTTATTATTTTCGGTTAAACTATCTGCACAAGCTAGTATTGAAGAAACAAAAAAAACAGCAAATAAATATTTTGAAGATGAAGAGTATGATTTAGCATATAAATTATATTCTCAATTGGTATCTAATTTTCCTAAAGATGCGGAACTCAACTTTAAACTTGGCGTTTGTATGATATACAGCGAGCCAGATAAGAAAAAATGTTTACCATATTTACAAATAGCCAATGCAAGCCCCGATGCACCAAAGGAAACAAAATTTTATATTGGAAAAGCAAATCATATTAACTATTTATTTGATGAAGCTATAAAATATTACAATGAGTATAAAAAAATTGGCAGTAATAGTCAACAAAAAAAACTAAAAGTTGATAGAGAAATTGCTGCCTGCGGATATGGTAAAAGATTACTAAGTAATTTAAGTGACTTAACCGTTACAAGTAAAAAACAATTAAATGAAGCCGATTATTTTAGAACTTATGATTTAAAAAGTATTGGCGGGAAACTTTTAGCTAAACCCGATGATTTTAAAACAACACCTGATAAAAGGAAAAAAGATAAAAGTGTTGTTTACTTAGATAAAAACAGCAATAAAGTTTACTACAGCAGTTATGGCGATAATACTGAAACAGGTAGAGATATTTATTATTCTGTTAAACAAGGTAATGGAACATATAGCAAAGGCGTTAAACTTAGCACAATAAATACAGAGTATGATGAAGACTTTCCGTTTTTACATCCAAATGGAAGAGTTTTATATTTTGCAAGTAAGGGGCATAACAGTATGGGAGGTTACGATATCTTTAAATCGGAATACAATGCTGAAAACGATACCTGGGGACCACCTGTAAATTTAGAATTTCCAATAAACTCGCCAGATGATGATTACTTATTTGTTACCGATTCGTTAGAAAAAACGGCATACTTTAGTACAGGAAGACAATCTCCTCCTGGTAAAATTGATGTTTTAAAAATTAACACAGAACGCAAACCAATTGAAACTTTAGTTATTAAAGGAACAGTTGTAAAAGAAAATAAAGAACAAAGTTTATTATCTAAAATTACTGTGAAAAACATGGATAATGGCCAAATTGTAGGTGAATTTAAAAGTGGAGACAATGGCGATTACTTATTAGATTTACCAAATGGTGCTAAATTAATTTTTACAGTTGAAACTCCTGAATTAAAAACACAATCGCAAGGAATTAATTTACCTTTAGTACAATCGAGCAAGCCATTAAAACAAAAAATAAGTTACGAAAAAGGAGAATTAAAAATTATAAATTATTTTGACGAAGCACCTACTGATGATAGCTATGTACAGTATTTAAAATTAATAGAAGAAAAAGCAAAATTAAATGTTAATGAAGGCAAAAATAAATTAACGTTAAATACAACCGTGGATAGTAATGCAAGCAACAATACTTCTAATAACAACACCAATGCAACCGAAACAAATACTGCTCAAACAACAGTAAATACAACAAGTAATACAGCAAATACAACATCTACAAACACTACACAAACCAAATCAGACAATAAACAATTAAGTGCTTTAGCTAAAAAAGAAGCCGAAGATAGCAAAAACGAAGCAGTTCAATTTAGTAAAGATGCGAACGATGCGTTTGATTTAGCAAATGCAAAAATGATTGAATCTGATAATAAATTAAAAGATTACGATGATGCACTTAAAAACGCAAATTCAATTACAATTGAAGAAGACAAAAACAAAGCATTGGCAAATGCAAAATTAATAAAAGATGAAGCTGATGTTTTAAAAGACGCATCAAATAAATTAAAAGAATATTCTAATTTATTAAATGAAGATGCAAAAACAAAAGCAAAAGAAGCAGAATTAAATTTACTATACTCTAACGAGTTAGATAAGATTGCAACGGGAAAAAGTATTGACCCTAAAAATTCATTGAAAAACTTAAATGATTATGAAATTGAATTAAATAAACTTTCAGAAAATAAAACAAAATCAACTGAATTTTATAATACTTTAAAAAATGAAACTGAAGAAAAAGAAAAGCAATTGGTAAACTTAGAAGAAACAACTAACACAATAAAAGAAAATTTAAAAGAAATTGAATCAGAAATTAAAACAAGTGAAGAAGAATTAGCAAAAGCAAAAAAGAAAAACAAACAAGAAATACAACAACGAATTGATGAATTAAAAGAAGATGCTAACGGAAAGAAAAATCAAATTAAAGAAAATGAAACAAAAATTGCTTTACTTAAATCAGAGTTAGCGTCTGATAAAAACCCATTAGCTTTAGCAAACAAAGTAAATACAGAAAGTATTTCAAATAAAGAACCAATTAAAATAAATTCTCCAATAAGTAATACAAGTACAGCTATTGCCAACAACACTAATGTTGTTAAGGCAGATAATTTATTGTTAAATTACAAAGATAAAACAGAAATAAAAGATCCTAATAATAAAATTAGCATTAATGAAAGCACAACACAGTTAAAAAACTTTAATAAAGAAATAGACCAATCTATAACAAAAAATAAAGCAGAATTAGCTAAAGCAAAAACAACTGAAGATAAAACGGCTATTACTTCAGAAATTAAAAACTTAGAAAATTTAAAAAAACAAAACAATCAAAAAATTATTGATAATAATAAATTAGCATTAGCGCTTAACAACACTAACAATAATACAAACGCATTAAACACAAGCACATCAACTAATACAACTAACTCAACAGCAATTGCAAATAATTCAAATTCTGTAACAACGTTAACTAAAATAAATTCGACTAGTAATTCAGATGCAATAAATCAGCTAACTAGTTTAAGTAACAATTTAAATAATTATAACAATCAAAACTTTAATTTTAATTCTTATCAAAACGAAAGTGCTCAAAAATTAAAAATAGAAGCTGATGAAAAAATAAATGAATCTAACGCAAAGCAAAAAGAATTAAATGAACTTATTAAAACTACATTAACTGAATTTAAAAATGCTGCAAGTAATTCTAATAGTGCTAACAATTCAATTAGCAATAGCACTAATAATTCTTACAGTAAATTAAGTAAAGAGGCAGAAGATTTAAATAACCAAGCATTAGAAAAAATGGAAAAAGCTAATGCCGCATCGGGAGAAGAAAAAGATAAATTAAGAAACGAAGCTAATAATTTAACTACTAAAGCAAACGAAAAGAGTTTAGAAGCTGCATTAGTTTTAAAATCAGACAATGAATTTAAATTTAATGCGAACAAAAAAAATGTTGAAACATTATTAAATTCAAGTAATACTAGTGAGACTGATAAAAATTTTTCAAATGCTTTATTAAACCAAGCAGTAATTGATTTTAATAAAGCAAAGGCCATGCGCGAAGAGGCAATGTCTTTACCAAATGCTATGGCTAAAGTAAGTGCGTTAGGAAATGCTGAAGAAAAAGAAAATGAAGCTATACAAAAATTAAGTAATGCTGTTGAAACCTTAAAAAAATCAAATCCAAATATTGCTTTAGTAAACACTAATCCAAACGAAGTCAACTCACAATCAGAAAATTCATCTTCTCCAACATCTAACAATGCATTAAATGAAAATTCAAATGAAAAAATTAATTTAATTAACAAAAATGTAGATGAGTTTCAACAATCAAAACTAACAGCCTATCAAAAATTATACGAAGCTAACCAAGCCGAAATAAATCAATTAATAAATGAATTACAAAACAATACAGTTATTAATAATACACCAGTAAATAAAACCGAATTTATTAATGCGACAACAAAAAACAACAAAGCAAATAATTTGTTTGAACAAAATAAAAATGAAGTAAACACAAACACACAACTTAATAATTTAGTTAATATTACAACCAGTCAAATAGAGACAATAAACCAATTAAATAAACTTAAAAACAAAACAAATTCTATTGCTCAAAATAATACAAATACATCTACAAGCACAAATAGTAATGTAGCCAATAATAATCAGTCAAATACTACTAATACTAACAACACTTCTAACCCAAACAATAATCAAGCAAACGCATCTAACAACAACAGTTCTATTTCTAACAATAATCAAACAAATACAACCAATAATAACAACACCAATACAAATTCTTCAAACAATTTAACCTCAACTAATACAAAAAGTACAACTTCAAACAATTCAAACGTTAATGTTCCGTTAATTGATAAAAACATTATTGCATCTAAAGACTCCTCAACTAAAGAAACAACCGATTTTATAAATAGTAACAAAATTACAATTCAAAACCAACAAGCTAAATCAACAATAGATAATGCATTAAACGAACTTACTGCATTAAATAATAATAACACATCTTCTAAAACTGTTACTCCAAACGAATTAAAAACTCAAATAGATGAAATTAACACAAAAGCTGATGAATTAGCGCTTAAATCATTTGATTTAAAAACAGAAGCAAATAACCAAACAGGTGATGAAAAAGATAAAACATTAGCAAAATCTAAACAATTTGACGATGAGTCTAACGCTGAAAAATTAAAAGCTTTAGACCTCACAAAACAATTAAATCAAAATAATATCAATACAAATAATACCGCTATTGAAGAGCTAATTTCAAAACTAAAAACTGATAATCCTACTTTAGCAAATGAAAACAATGATAAACTTAATGAGTTAAAAACATTACAAAGTCAAATAATTGAGTTACAAAAAGAAGCAAATGACTCTAATGCTGTTGCTGTTAAAATAGGTAAAATGACAAATGTTGCAGATAAAGAAGCTGAGTTAATTGCAAAACAAAACACAATAATTTCTGAGTTAACTAAAAGCTATCCTAATTATGAAATTAAATCAAATAATATTTTACTAAATAACACAAATAGTAATACTGAAATTAATAACGATGAAAATATAAGTAAAGAAAATTCTGCGCTAACAAATTTAATAAATGGTTACAGTTTAGAATACGAAACTTCTAAAACTAATTTACCACAAAATTTAAATGACAATCAATTAAAAGCAAAACAAAATGCTGATAGTTTAAATGCTGAAGCAAAATTGTTATTAATAAAATCATCGCAAATTACCGATACTAAACAAAAAAATAAAATGTTAGCTCAAGCTGCTAAAACCAATAATGCTGCGTTAAAACAATTAAGTTTAATAACTGATAATAAAAATAATATAGCTAATAACACTATTAACAAAACTAACACAAATAATAATTCATCATCAAACGTTGTTAAAAATAACAATTCAACAACTACCAAAACAAATACAAACAACAATTCTTCAAAAAATAATGTTGTAAATAATTCAAGCAATAATCAAACTCAAATTAAAAACAACACTAACAATAATGTAACTAATAATACAACTACAAATAATACAAATAATAACACATCTAATAATCAAACAAAAAATACGCTTAAAGTAGAGGGTTTAGAAGTTATAAATGGAAATGCTTACAACAACAATCGCCCAATACCTATGAATGCAAAAATTCCAGATGGTTTAGTGTTTAGGGTGCAAATTGGCGCTTTTAAAAATGCCTTGCCTAATAACGCATTTAGAGGTTTAAATCCACTTAATGGCGAAACTGTTGCAAATGGATATATAAGATACACAGCTGGTAATTTTAACAAGTTTGAAAATGCAAGTGCAGTTAAAAACGATTTGAAAAAATTAGGGTACAACGATGCGTTTGTAGTTGTATATTATAATGGAAAACGAATTGCTTTAAATGAAGCTTTAGCTATATTAGAAAGAGAAGGTAAAACAATTGACAACAATGCATCTTCAACCGCAGGAATTACAGCTAATACAAATATACCAAAGGCTTCTATAGTTTTCCCTAATTCACCTAACACAGCTCCTACTCCACCAAATGAATTAGTTAAGGTTACTAAAGAAATAGAAACTATTAAAAATTTATTTTACACGGTTCAAATTGGTGTTTATAGTAAACAAGTAACTAAAACACAGTTAGCAAACTTATCTCCCATTTATACTGAAAAATTAACTAACGGTTTATACAGATACACTGCTGGAATATACAATAACGGAGACAAAGTAATTTTAGATAAACGTAGGGTAATTGAAATTGGCATTAAAGATGCTTTTGTAAGTTCTTATTTAAATGGAAAGCGTGTAGATTTTAATGATTATAAAAATCGCCAAAAATTAGATTCAACAATTGTAATGGAACCAGAAAATCCAATTCTTTTTCCAGAAGGAAGCCCTGTTGCAAACACAAACACAACACTTGCCGTACCTACGCTCACAATAGAACCATTTAAAAACAACGTTACAAATTATCCTGATGCAACCGAAGATAATGGTGTAAAGGCAACACAAGACGGTGTTTGTTTTAAAGTTCAAATTGGTGCATATAGCAAACAAGTTCCAAATGAAGTTGCAGCAAAATTTTCATCTATTCAAAATTGGCCAATAGAAAATAAACAAATTAATGCGCTATATATATATAATGTTGGAAATTTTGTAAACGCAAAAAATGCTATTAAATTAAGGGACGAGGTAATAAAACTTGGAATTTTAGATGCTTTTATTACAATTTACAAAGACGGAAATAAAGTTTACAATAAAGAAGAAATTCAAAAATTAATGGCAGAATGATGGTAAAAAAAATTTATTATTTATCAACCTGTGATACATGTAAAAAAATTATTGCTTTATTGGATTTGAAAAATAAAAACTTTGAATTTCAAGATTTAAAATTTAAAAACATTTCAGAAAATGAATTAAATGAAATTGCAACTCGTGTTGGTGGATACGAACCATTATTTAGTAAAACAGCACGTAAGTACAAAGAATTAAATTTAAAAGAAAAAAAGCTTTCTGAAACTGAATTTAAAAATTTTATATTGAACGAATATACATTTTTAAAAAGACCAGTTATAATTTTTGGAGAAAATATATTTATTGGTAACTCTAAAAACACAATAGAACAAGCTAATAAAACAATTGTTTAACGCCTAACCATTTTAAGCATATCAAGCAATTCATCTGATTTATTACTAAATATAATGATGTGATGTCTTAATTTTTAAAGATAATATTAAAGCTTTTTTAAGGCCAAAATAAAACCCCCATAAAAATAATTTTATGGGGGTTATTTTATGAAAATTTTAGTTACTTAAACATAACCAATAATTTTTTTGTTGGTTTTTTTCTTGTATGTCCATTCAATTTTCCAACCGTAAGGACAAGCATTTGCACCCACATCAACTACATTTCCGCTTTTATCTACACCAAATGTACATTTTAATGTAAATTCTTTTTCATCAACTTTAATTTCTACATTTCCTTGTATTGGTGCCCAAGCACCGCAAGTTAAATTCCAAACTATTGGGGTTGTTACATTACTTGTAAATGCATCACCATCTCTGGTAGTGCCATAATTTTCTAAAGTACTCATACCGTCATGCGAACCTATACCTTCACCAGTACATGTTAATATATTACTTGGTATTGAATAAGTGAATTTTCTGTTAATATTATACACAGCAGTTTTTCCGTCATCAAATGTTACATTTAAATTACTTCCTGTAACTGAGCTAGCTAAACTTGTTTGTGTTTTTGTAATTAATAATTCCCACCAAGTACCGCCAGTAACATTTGTTAAATTTTGAATTCCATTTAATAAAACAAATTTACCATCAGATGCACGGGTTACTTTAAAATCTAAATACTCTACTTTAATTACACAACCTGCATTTTTCCAACGTTTACCAGTTGCAAAATCAATTACAGTTAAACGTATCGAACCTTCGCGTTTTCTGTTATTAATAACTGTTCCATCGTAATTAATTTTTATTGTACCTTGGTAAGCACCAACAGTGTCAATAGTGTAACCTGTAGCTGTAATTCCTAATACAGAGTATAAAGCGTTACTAGAACTTGTTCCACGACCATGTAAAAAGGAATTATTTCCAACTACTGTATTTACATCGCTTACTACAGCGTCATTTTCGCTATTAACTGTTCTGTTATCTGTAGATGATTGACCATCTTCATTTTTAAACTCTTTTTTCTTTGCACAATTAGTTAAACCAATTGTAAGTGCAGAAAAAATTAATGTTGTTGTAATTATTTTTTTCATTTTTTTATTAAATAGGTATATCAAACATAATAAAAAAACGGATACTTTTTAAGTATCCGTTCTTTTAAATTAAAATTTTAGTCTAAATTACTTTTCTACTACTAGTTTTTGAGTAGATTTTTGTTGCCCGTTAGATACAGTAACAAAATAAACACCTTTAGCTAAATTAGCAATATTAACCGTATTAGTTTCTGTTGCATTTTTAACAGTTAACACAACTTGTCCTAATGCATTAATTACATCAATAGTTGCATTATCAACATTTGCAATAGATACAGTTAAAATGTCTTTAGCTGGATTTGGATATAAATTTAAGTTAACAATATTATTTTTAACTTCAGAAATGCCTGTAGGAGTTGAAGTACAAGTTCCTTGGAACATAGCTTTAATTCCTAAAAAGCCTAAAGATGAATTTTGAACTGATGGTGCACCACCTGCAATTGGTTGAGAGTATAATGTATTTGGAGGTGTCATATTAGTTGCTGATGTGTAAGAAGCTACTGGGAAATAACCAACAGAATTTGAAGGTTGGGCTACACCAATATAATAATCTGTGTTTGCAGTAATTGAAACTGGAGTTGCAAAAGTAAATGAAGTATAAGTGCCTAAATTTGCATTTGATATATTAATTGTATTTGAAGTTGCAATTAACGAACCTGTACTATTAGAAACTACAGCATACATACCATTATTTAAATTTGAAGTAGTTGTAGAAATTGCAATAGCAACTGAAGTTAAAGTTGAAGCCGCTTGGAATGTCATTTTATTAGTTAACAAACCTTGCCCTGTATTAAAACCAATTCCATTACCATATAATGCACCTGCAACATCAGGTCCAGCAGCTTGGCCATTACAATTAATGTTTTGCGAAATCATTGCTAAATTATTTGAATTATTTTGATCAGCTAAAACAGAAACACTAACGTTAGCTACACCTGTTAATGTAGAAGCATAAGTATATGGCGAAAATGTTACCAAAGTACTAGCACCAGAAGCTAAAGTTGGAATCATTACTAATGCGGTATGTGTAACAGCCCCACTTACACCTAAACCAACACCAATACCATTAATAACTGTATTAGAATTGTTAGATACTAATGCAGTAACAGCATGCGATGTACTAACACGGGTTGCTAAAACTTGTGGACTAGGGATATAATTTACACTAATTTCGTTTGTATAGGTATTAGGTGACCCAAATCTGTACAATGGACGAAATGCAGTTGTACCTAAAACAGGTGCAGAAATAGTTCCACTTGCTCCAGTTGCACCTTGTATTGGCCCACCTGATGTCCAACAAGTATAAATTGCAGGTGTTGCATCAGTTACAGTTGCTGTATATTCATAAGCAACATTTAAACCCATACCAGCTGTGTAAGTAAATGTTGGAGATAAAGGGAAATCAATAGTAGTAGCAGATGGAACTGCTGGAATATTATAATTTCCGCTATAAACTTGTGTCATACCACTTGTGTTCCATGTTGTGCCAGCTGTGTAAGAAGTTGCAGATGTGTTTTGTAAATAAACAGTTAATGTTCCATTAGCGGCAACGGAAACACCACTTGTTAATGCAAAACCAAAAGATGAAACTGTTGGACTTAATGCTGATAATTCGCCCGCAGGCACAAAATATTGACCACGCATTACTGTATGCCCAACTGTACCATTAGGACCTCTGTTACCTGAAGTTCCATTAGCTGAACTTGTAGGAGGTGCTGTAACCGCAATAAACGGTTGTGCCATTAATGAACCAAGCGTCATTAATGATGCAAAAATTGATAATGTAGATTTTTTCATTGATATTTTTTTTAAAGTTAATGTAAATGTATATAATTTTTTGATATAACACAATGCTTAACAAAGATATATTGCTAAAATTAACTAATAAACTTATTTCATAATGTTAGCGTTTTTTTCAACACTTTCTATACTCATTCAAAAAGGGAGTTAATTATTTACGAAAAGAGATATCCTAGTGTAAATAGCTAAAATACAATATTTTAACAAATTATTATTAGCGTTAAATTAATTTCATGAATATAAATTAGTTTAATTTACACTTTCCCCCCAAATAAACTATCTACAAATTCGGCTGAATTAAATATTTGCAAGTCGGTCATTTTTTCGCCAACCCCAATAAATTTTACAGGAATTTTAAACTCATCACTAATACCTATTACAACACCACCTTTTGCTGTACCATCTAATTTAGTAACTGCTAATGATGTTACTTCTGTGGCTGCTGTAAATTGTTTACATTGCTCAATTGCATTTTGACCTGTGCTTCCATCTAATATTAATAAAACCTCGTGTGGAGCATCAGGAATAACCTTTTTCATTACATTTTTAATTTTTGTTAATTCATTCATTAAATTAACTTTATTATGTAATCGTCCTGCTGTATCAATAATAACAACATCTGCTCCCTTAGCTTTAGCACTAGTTAAAGTATCAAATGCTACACTTGCAGGATCTGCCCCCATTCCTTGACTTACTATTTCAACACCTACACGTTCGCTCCAAATTTTTAATTGGTCAACGGCTGCAGCCCTAAAAGTATCAGCAGCACCTAAAACCACTTTTTTACCTGCAGTTTTATATTGATAAGCTAATTTGCCAATTGAGGTAGTTTTACCAACTCCATTAACGCCAACCACCATAATTACTTGAGGAATAGAAGAAGAAACGGAATTAAAGTCTATACTTTTATTTGAATTACTTTCGAGTAAAAGCTGTGTTATTTCATCTTTTAAAATTGTGTTTAACTCGGCACTTGAAACGTATTTATCACGCTTTACACGATCTTCAATTCTGTTTATAATTTTTATTGTAGTATTAACTCCAACATCACCCGAAATTAATATTTCTTCCAAATTATCCAGTACATCGGCATCAACAGAGCTTTTACCTGCAATTGCTTTAGTAATTTTTCCAAAAAAACTTTCTTTTGTTTTTTGTAAGCCTGTATCTAAACTTTGTTTATCTTCTTTACTAAATAATTTTGAAAAGAAACCCATTGAAATTGTTATCCTTTATAAATGAAAAAATTCTTTCCTACAAAGGAAAGAATTTTTAATTAGATTAAATAATAAAAATTATTTTGATTTTAAGAAATCAGCAACGTGATCGTTATGCACAACTTCTTCTTTAAACGAATAAGCACCAGTTTTAGGAGACTTAACCATTTTAATAACCTTTGTAAAAGAGTTTCCTTTACCGGTTTTTAATGTTGCAACTACTTTTTTAGCCATTTTGTATTACTTTAATAATTATTTAATTTCTTTATGAACTGTCATTTTTTTAAGAATAGAATTATATTTTTTTAATTCAATTCTTTCAGATGTGTTCTTTTTATTTTTTGTTGTGATATAACGAGATGTTCCTGGTTTACCACTTTCTTTATGCTCTGTACATTCTAAAATTACCTGTACTCTATTACCTTTTTTAGCCATGACTTTTATTTTTAAATATTATTAATGTAAAATGCCATTTGCTTTAGCATCTTGTAAACATGCATAAATACCTTTTTTATTTATGTTTTTTAAAGCCGAAGTAGAAACACGTAAAGTTACCCATTCGTTAGTTTCTGGAACGAAAAAACGTTTACGTTTTAAATTTACTTTAAACTGGCGAGGAGTTTTTGTGTTTGAAAAAGACACATGATTTCCACCCATTGCTTTTTTACCTGTTAATTGACAAATACGTGACATACTATACTACACTTAATTATTATTCCCTTAAAATAGGGGTGCAAATATACAATAAGATTTTGAATTTGCCAAATAATAATTAAAATATTGCAAATCAAATGTTTGAAGCTGAAAGAGATTAACGTTAAAGCGCTTCATCAAACCTATTAACTTATTGGTTTTTAATTGTTTATATTTATGATTTATTTTAATTTATTTATAAAACTATCCATTTCTGTTAATGTATTTAAATTTAATTTAATAGGCTGAGAGCATAAATTTTGGTTACAAATAAATAAACTTGGTTCCCCTAAATCAGGATAATGACCTGGCTTATCTAATTTAATTAACTTTTGTGGATGATAATAATGATTTACTAAACTTAATAATTTTTTGGTTTGTTTAGAATTAAAATCGTTTGAAACTACTGTAAATACTAAATGATGTTGAATTGCTTTACTAACAGCTAAATTATAATCGGCTATTAAACGTTCTTCATTTTTTAAAATTTTATCGGAGCCAACTGCGTTTAAGGTCTCTAAAGTTATTTTTTCAAACGATTTATCATCTGTTAAATCTTGTAACTCTATTAAAAATCTAGCAAACAATGCGTTTTCCATTAAAACTTTAGTGCTTGTTTTTTTATTAGAAAGGCTTATTGGCATTAAATTAGTTGAAAAATATCCGCCTAATTTTTCATCATATAATTTTTCAGTAACAATTTTTCTTAATTCGATGCATTTTGTTAACCAATATTTATTTTGTGTTAATTGATATAAATCTAACATGGCCAATGCCGCTTGCGCTTGAGGTTTTAAGTAAATAACATTTTTTTGTGAAGAATCGCTAGGTAATAATCGCATTCTGGTATTTGAGTTATTGTTTGAAATTACAGTTTTAAACCAACCATTAGACTGATAGGCTTTTTTTACAATATTGTTAGCAAGAGAAATCGCTAATTTTAAGTCTGAACTATCTTTATTAGCTTGGAATAATTTAAGTAAGCCACGTACAATTCTAAAATTTATATCTGTATAAATAGTTTTATCTATTGGAGGCTGCCCATATTTTTTTCTTTCTTCTAAGCTTAAATTAAAATAAATTTCTGGTTCTATAGTTTTACTTAAATCTAATAAAGAAATATACTCTTCTTGGCTGTTATAAAATAAACTATCAGTTTTGCTTAATAAATTATCATATAAATATTTTTTAATTAAGCTTGCTTCGTTTAACCATTTTTGATCTTGAGTGGCCATGTAAGCTTCGGCATAATTATGTAATACACCACCTTGATATTCTGTTCTTTTTTCGGGTTGTGCACCTTCCCAATTGCGGCCGCTTGTGCAGCCAAAATAAACACCCCCTCCTATTCTATCACTTATTTGAGCGTATTTTATTAATGAATTTATTGCTTTTGTTTGAGCATAATTGTTTTTTAATGTTTTGGCTTGCCAAAAACTATATTCAATTGGTTGATATAATGGAATTTTTAAAACAAATCCCCATCCATAATATAAACTATCATAATAATTATCAAGCTGTGTATTAGCTTTTATTAGCAAATCATTTATTGGTGTATCTAATAACTCATCAACAACGTAATAATCTGTATTATCTGGTTTTAAATTATCAGATTTATAATCTTTTAAAAAATTAATTATTATTTTTTTAAAGATTTCTGGCTGCCTATTGCCTTGAAATGCTCTTAATTGGTTTCCATTATTATCTAAAAAAATTAGTGCAGGCCAACCCCATTCTAAAAAACGAGCTCCAACATCGGGCTGAGCTTCAGCATCTGCTTTAATGCAAATAAAATTTTTATTTAGTAAATCTATTATTTCTTTATTTGAATATGTTTTTTCTTCCATTAAATTACATGCGGTGCACCACTCTGTTCCAACATCTAAAAAAATTGGTTTTCTTTTTGTTTTCGCCTCATTAAATGCAGCATTGCCCCATGCTTGCCAGTTTATTATTTGAGAATAACTGGTTTTAAAAAGTAATAAAAATATAATGTATCTCATATCTAATTATATACGAATTGACGTTTTATTTCTTTCAAAATAAATAATGTTTTTTTAATTAATTATTTAACTCGTTAAAAAACACTATTTACTCAAGCAAAAAAAATTAACTCATTTTTGTTTTGGTTTTAAACAACTAAATCGATACTTAACTAAATTGTAAATTTTATAATTTAAAATTGATATAAGTTTGTATCAATAAAAAATAAAATTATGTTTAAAAAAATTATCTTATCATTTTTAATTACAATTGCAACTGTAAATTACTCGATAGCTTGCCACGCTTTGCCTTTAGTAGGTTATAATGTTTCTGTTGGTGCTACAGGAGTTACAATTAATGGCAATTCAGATCCTTCAACTTGTGGTTGTGGACCATATTGGATGCAAACAGAAATTTCGTGTAGTGGAACTTTTGTTGGTCAAGTAATGCCAAGTTGTATGCAATCAACAATGGCTGCTTGGGCATCAGCTTCTACATCTTATTTGAATTATCCTTATTATAATAGTTTATTAAATGTGCCTGGTCATAATCTAGCTTCTGGTTGGTTTGATAACTGTGTATTAGAACCGTACCATGCAACATTTATACCATTTAGTGATTTATGTGCTGGTAAAGTATATTATATAAGATCGCGTGAGGTTTTGCCAAATGGTATGAATGGTCCATGGACTGCCGTAACTTCATTTACAGTTCCTGGAACTCCAATGACTCCTCCACCAACAAGTAATTTGATGGTTACTTTAAACGCAAACCCAACTCCAATTATTTGTTGTGGTAATGTTGCTATTACAGCCGTTTTTACAGGAACAAATTGGGCAAATGGTTGTATAGGCAATGTACCTTCATGTGAACGTAATATGACTGTGACTCCAACTTTTAGTTGGACAGCAAATAATCCTATTACTACTCTTGCAGGCACTGGAACTACTTTTACAACATCTACTCCTGTTTTAAATGTAATTGGTTTGTCAACTTCAACTACCTTTAGTTTATGGCTAGCCTATTTATGTGTGAGTCCATCTGGTTCGTTCACATATACACCTCCTGCGTTAGTTCCAATTTTTATACCATTTAGTTCGTTAAGTGCAAGTAATATTGCTACGAGTTTTACTACAGCACCCGCAAGTGCAGTTTGGACACAAGCGTTAAAACAATGTTGCACTGGTGCAGGTGTGTTAGGAACAACTCCTTGGCCTGCAACAATTACTGTTCCTGTAACTCCAACACTAGTTACTTTAAGCCCTACAGCAACTCCAAATACATGTTTAAGTTCGCCAAATTTTACATTTACCGAAACAGCTTCAACACCAAGTAATTTTAATGTTAACTGGAATTTTGGAGATGGAACAACAGGAACCGGAACAAATGTTGCACATTCTTATACAGCTGCTGGTATTTATACAGTAACAGTAACCAAAAGTTCTTGTGGTCCTTGCAGTGCAACTACATCATTTACAGTTCAAGTTTATTCATCACCAATTATTAGTCCAGCTGTAAATTCTCCAGTTTGTATAGGAGGCGTAGCAAGTTTTACAGCAAGTAATCCATCTATTGCAACTTATACTTGGAGTGGACCAAATAATTTTAGTTCAAATTTATCAAACCCAAGTATAAATAATATTACAAATGCAAATGCTGGTATATATACTGTAGTTGCAACAGCTACTAATAGTTGTAAAAGTACAGGAACAGTTAACTTAAATACTTATCAAGCTACAATGGCTGCAAATGCCAATTTAACTGTTTGTACTAACAATCCTATTAACTTAACAGCAAGTGGTTCTGGTTCTTACAATTGGACTGGACCAAACAGTTTTACTTCAAATCTTCAAAATCCAAGTCCTATTGCTAATAATTTAAGTGGTGGCGTTTATAATGTAACGGCAACTTTAACTGGAGGTTGTTTGGCAAGCGCAAGTACAACAATTTCAATGGCATCTACAACTGTTAGTGCAAGTCATAACGGTCCTATATGCGCTGGAAATAGTTTCTCTTTATTTGCAAATGGTCCAGGAACATTTTCATGGGCAGGACCTGGAGGATTTACATCAAATCAACAAAATCCTGTAGTAAACAGCTCTGGTATTTCAGCAGGTGGCATTTATACAGTAACAGCAACTAACTCATTAGGTTGTGTAGCAACTGCAACTACGTTAGTAACTTTACCAAGCCCTAAAATAGTTACGCCTTTTGGAAGTGGAACAATTTGCGAAGGAGGGTCATTAAGTTTTGAAGCAAGAACAGCAGGCACTTCGTATATTTGGAATGGACCTAATGGCTATTTTGCAAATACTGCAAATACAATTTTGCAAGATGCACAAATTGGGCATAATGGTATATTTACAGTAACTGTAACTGATATGAATGGTTGTGTTGCAAAAGGCACAATTACTGTTGTTGTAAATTCTAATCCAAAAATTGGCATGGATTTATCTAAAGCAAAATCAAGTTGTGCTCCTGCATGTAATTTAGAATTTGGTATAACAGGCGAACAAAATTTAACCGATGTTAAATGGATATTTGGAAATGGAAATGAATCAACATCTAAAAATCCAAAATCTATTTGTTATAACAAAGGCGGTAATTACAATGTAGAATTATCAGCAACTGGGGCAAATGGCTGTAAAGCAAAAATTAACAACACAATTGAAATGTATAACAACCCAATTGCAGATTTTAATTACAATCAAGGTAATGGTTACACATGGGTAAATGGCGAAGTTAAATTTACTGATGCATCAACTGGAGCAAACATAAATTCGTGGGAATGGAATTTTGGAAACAATAACAATTATAAAACAGAAAATGTTAACCACACATATCAAGATACAGGAAGCTATAATGTTACCTTAAATGTAACTTCTGTTAATGGTTGCACAGCTTCTGTAACTAAAAAAGTAGTTGTTGAAGATGAAAATTTAATTTATGTACCAAATGCATTTACACCAAATGGCGATGGTTCTAACGATATATTTATGGCAGTATCTCGTAGCCAAATTAAATTTGAAATGCAGATTTTTAATCGTGGTGGAGAGTTATTATTTCACTCATCAGACATTAACAAAGGTTGGGACGGTACATTTAAAGGGCAATTAGCAGAAAATAATGTTTATGTATATAAAATTACATACATTAATAAAAACTCAAAATCAAAAACATTTACAGGTAGTGTAACTTTGGTTAGATAAAATTATTAGTTAAATTTAAAGCTCAGGTAAGTTACCTGAGCTTTATTATTTTTATAAATATGAAATATGTTATAAATTTTTTATTCCTTTTTGTTGTAATAAACTATTCTGCTCAACCCTGCAATACTTATTTTACAACATATTGTGGTGATGATGGATCTGATGACATGAAAGGTATAGCACAAGACCAACAAAATAATACCTATTGCATTTATCAAACAAACAGTGCAAGTTTAACAACAACACCCTCTGCAATTACAGCTACATTTAGTGGTTTTTATGATGCATATATAACTAAATTTGACAGTTGCGGAAATTTATTATGGGCTACATACCTTGGCACATCTGGTTTTGAAAGTGGAGAAAAAATTGCATTGTCGCCAGATGGTAATATTGTTTTTACCGGTTATTCAAGCGCAAACGGATTACCAACTCTTGCTGCTTTTCAACCAACCAATAATGGCTCATACGATTGTTTTGTTGGAAAAATTAGTCCTACAGGGAATTTAATTTGGCTTACCTATTTTGGAAAAAGTGGTGGTGAGTTTGCCTATGATATAAAAACAGATGCAAGTGGAAATATTTTTATTGGTGGCACAACCACTTCAACAAATTTAGCAACAAGTGGTGCATTTCAAACAACCCATGGAGGAGGAATGGAAGCTTATATTGCAAAATTTAATAGTAATGGAATTTTACAATGGTGTACTTATTTTGGAGGAAGTTCAACCGAAGATATACATGCATTAACCGTTGATAATGTTAATAATGTAATTGGAGTTGGTGAAAGTAACAGTTTTAATTTAAGCACATCGCCTGGTTGTATTCAATCAACTAAAAATAATCAAGCGGATATTTACATAATTAAATTAGACAATAATGGGAATAGAATTTTTTCGACCTATTTTGGAGGAAATGGAATTGATGATTGTAATGGATTAACAACAGATAATACAGGAAATATTTACCTTGGGGCACAAACTAAAAGTACAGATTTTACAGTTACTGCAACCGCAACTCAAACAACGTTAGCAGGAAACACAGACATGTTATTAGCTAAATTTTCGCCAACAGGTGCTTTGTTATATAGTTCATATTTTGGGGGGATTGATAATGATATTATAAATAGAGCTCAAAATTATAATAATAAAATTTATTTTATTGGAAGTTCGGCATCACCAACAATGCCTGTTATTGCAGCAGGAAGTAATAGTGTATTATTAAATCAACAAAATCATTTTATAATTACAACCGATTATAATTGTAATATCCAAATGGCAAAATATTATGGAGGTTCTGGTAATGGTACAGATGCATCAACAGATTTAGCAATATCAAAAAATACAATTGCGTTAAGTGGCAATAGTACTTCAACCGTATATCCTGTAAGTAGTGGGGCATATCAAACAATTTGGAAAGGTAATACCGATGGTGTACTTACAAAAATTGCTTATACAAATACTTTAAGTACAGTTAATTTAAAATTTAATGAGAAAGAAAGTTTTGATGTTTTTCCAAATCCAACAAGTTCTGAAATATACATACAAACAACTAAAGAAATTACATTTTGTAAACTAATTGATTTAAATGGTAAAATAATTTTAGAATCTAAAAATGAAAATAAAATTTATTTAAATACAGTTCCTTCTGGCATTTACTTTATTACAACAAATTTAGGAGTTAAAAAAATTATTATTCTACCAAAATAGAATAATTTAAATTTTAATACCAATAACAAGTATGTCATCAATTTGCTCTGTATCTACACACCAATCTTCCATAAATTTTTTCAAATATTCTTTCTGATCGTTTAAGCTTAGATGTTGTATAGAGCATAAAATTTCTTTAAACTTTTTAGTCATTAATTTCTTTTTAGTAGGGCCGCCAAATTGGTCTGCATATCCATCGCTATGAAGATAAATTGTATCTCCTTTATTTAATTCTAACTCAACTTGATCGAATACTTGATTAATATCTGTATGCCCACCAATAGCTTGTTTTGTTGCTCTAAACTCCTCAACAAAATTAGAATTTTTACGAACCAACCATAAAGGACGGTTAGCTCCTGCGTATTTAATTATTGCTTTTTCTGAATTAATAAATGCTGGTAAAGTGCAAATTGCAATATCCATTCCATCTTTAGTTCCATCTTCACTTTCTTGTCTTAAAGCTTGTTTAATGCCTTTGTTTAATTCCATTAAAACAGATTGTGGATTACTACTTACATCTAAAGCATCTTTTAGTTTTTCGTTACCTACCATGCTCATAAATGCTCCCGGAACACCATGACCTGTACAATCAACAGCTGCTATGGTTACAGTGCCAGATTTATCTTTGTCATTAGCATATTGATCTGAAAAGAAATAAAAATCTCCACTTACAATATCTTTAGGTTTATAATAAATAAAATAGTTTTTTAAATATTTATTTATTTCATTATCAGGCGGTAAAATTGCGTATTGAATTCGTTTTGCATATAAAATACTTTGTTCAGTTTCTTCTTTTTTAATTTCGATAATTTTACTTTTTTCAGCAATTTCGGCAGCTTGTTTTTCAAGCAAAACATTGGCTTTCTTTTTTTGTTGAATATTTTTAATTAAGAAAAATGTAAATACACCAATTACACCTAATACACCTAACATAAAATAGATGTAAATTAAATTTTGTTTTAACTCCTTATCTTTTATTTGTTTTTCTCTGTTAGCAATACTTAACTCTCTGTTTGCATTTGCATTTTCAATTTTTTGATTATTTAAATCATTACTGGTTCTATCTAACTGTTGTTCTTTTGTTTTTAATTCAAGTTCCTGTAATTTACGAACCATTGCTAATCGCTCAAATTCTTTAGCTTGTTGCGCAGCTTGTAGTTCTTTTAAAGCAAGTTGTTCTTGTTGTTGTTTAATTTCAAGTTCTTTAATATGTTTTTCTTTGTTTCTAAGTTCCGCTTCGTTTTTAGCATCGGCAGCAGCTTTATCGGCGGCAATTTTTTGAGTTTGAATCTCTGCCTCTCTGTTTTTTAACTCAGCCTCTTTAAGCATTTGGGCTTTTGTTAACAATTCAATTTCTTTTTCTTTTTTCTCAGCTTCTATTCTTAAATTTTCTATTTCTAATTTTTTATTATCCTCTGCTGCTTTTGCAAGCATTAATTTTGTTGTTTCGCTAATTCCTTTAAATTCTTTTTTAAACAAATTAACGTAAGCCCCATCTGCATCAAATCGTTTCTTACGCTTATTATAATATATTTTACTTGATGGCTTATTTAATAAAAAACCAAATAAATCTGATGTTGCAGCTGTTGCAATATTATCATTTAACACAACTTTCCAATCGTTTAAAGGATATATTAAAGTGTCGTAAATATTAGTTGTATGTGCATTTATTAATATTGATTGAGAACTATACCCAGATTTTGAAAATATAAGCGTATAGTCAAAATTAAGTTCGAGTTTAATTTCAAAATCTCCATTAGCATCAGTAGTATATTGGCCAATTTCAAAATCATTTCTTTCAACTACAATTTTTACGCCATCTAAACTTTTGCCTAACGATTTTCTAACATTCCCAGAAAAAGCTATGTAAGCACTTGTTGGGATTAATTTAGCTTTTTTAGAAACTTTATTTCCATTTGCATCATACAAATAATAATCTCCAACAAAGTTTTTATCATCTAAATTTCCTTCTAATAATAGTTTACCATCTGAATTAAAAAATTTTGCTAAACCAAAAGGTAAATCATCTTTATAATTAATTTCACTTTTTAATTTATTATTGTCATGGTAAGTTTTCCAAGTGTTAATTTTTTTACTATCTAAATAATGTCCCTCTTCAACAACTTGCTTACTATTAAACAATCTGTGAGTCCAACCTTTGGTATCTCTGCCATAAATTATCCATCTGCCTTGTTTATTTCCAAGGTCATCAATTTTATTAACAGTATCACCTAAATGAATATCAAACGATCTTGCCTTTTTTGTTTGAGCAAAAACAGATATGCTTAATAATAAAAGTAAATATGTTAAAAATATTTTTATTTGAGATAAAGTTAAAAATAATTAGGGACGATACTTACTTTTTGACAAAATTTTTTGTGCATCTTTTTCATTCATAAGTTGTTCTAGTGTTATGTTTTCATTTTCTTTCATATAACTTTTAACAATTTGCCAGCCAACCCACATGGCTATTCTAGGCGGACAATCTTTACTTATTGCTGCAGTAAAAGGCCCCTCGGTTGTTAGTTCTTGAACAGTTTTCATGTTGTTTTCATATAACCGGTTTTTTTCTGCAAAATAACCCCATAAATTTTTCTCAAATTTTTTACAATAATTTAGTTGATTTTGAGTATAACCAATAATTAAACTATCATTTACATTAGGCAACATACAATTTACAGCATAATATAATTTACCATAAAATATTGTATGATTTAGAAGATTGTTAATTGGGTTATCATTATCAAATTCAGTTAATATCCAACCACGCATTAAATCGGGCAATATATATTCTTGGCGCATGCAACGTGTTTGATAATCGGGCAATTGCAACATTTTATAAAAAATACTTGTATCTCCAAGATACATATCTAATCCTGTAATTAAAGCACTATCTGAAGAAGCAATATAAAAATTAAAGCCCGAAGTGCAAGTGATGAATCTATTTGGAATTGTTTTGCTTTTAAAATGATACTTAAATCTTTTAACGCAGTTGGTTACTTCATTAGATAGGTTATTTAAAACTTCATTAGTATAAATTAAATTAACTTGATTATTTGCCTGTTGCATTGTTTTATCGGAAATAAAATGAAGAATAGAATCTTTAGAACTACTATCATTTACCCCTAATGGGTTTAAAAAACTTTTAACATAATTGTTATAAAAAGGGCCGTATTTTAGTTGATATTCTTTATTTTTTGAAATAAAATTAGCATTTGTTAAATTAAAGAAGTCTTTATTTAACGATAAAGCATTTAGTTGTTTTATTTCAATGTTAGAAATATCAACATCTAAATTGTTTTTACATGATATTAGTAAAATAAAGGTAAAAAATAATATGTATTTTGAAAAAGGCATTAAGATTTTTTTATATTTGTAGTAACAAATTTAAAATTAAATCATTCAAAATGAAAAAGTATTTATATGGTTCATTATTTGCATTAACAATTGTTATTTCAAATGCACAAACTACAACCCCTACTCCTGCTCCTGCACCAAGCTCAAATACCACAGCTAAAGAAGAAGAGTTTGATAAAAAATGGCGATTTGGGATTAGAGTTACCCCTCAACCTACTTGGTTTTCGAGTACAGATAAAAACAACAAACCTTTTGGTTCTGTTTTTGGCTTTGGGTTTGGTTTAAATGTTGAAAGAAGATTATCTCAAGTTGCTGGACTTTTATTTGGAATTGGTGGAGATTTTGAAGGAGCAAAATACAGTTTTAGAAATGATGGAGCAAACTTATACACACCTGCTTATTTCATAAATAATTCTACTGGAGAGTTTGTAGAACCTAAAGATAACGGTAAAGGTGATGGTACTGAATTATTTAATGATAAAAACACTGCATATTATTTAAAAGAAAGAAAAGTAAAAACTACACATGTTACTTTACCTGTTATTTTAAAATTGAGTACAAAAGAATATAGCGGCATGAAATACTTTGTAAACTTTGGTACTGAAATAGGTATTAGAGTTAAAAACGTAGCAACTGATAGTTACTTAACCTCTCAAACATATAGCAGTAATGGTGCTCCTAATCCTTCAAAAGACAGTCCAGAAAGTATTGAAAATATTAATTTAGGAAATTCAGAAGGCTCTATTGTTCCTTTACGTGTTGGCTTAAATGTTGGCGGAGGAATTGAATATCGTTTAGGTGGCTCTACATCTTTTTTTGCAAGTGTAAATTATTTTAGATCATTTACTAATCAAATGAGAAATGAATCGAATGTTATGTTTTATAATTATACAGTTGAAAATGGAACAAACAGTTACCAATACGTAAAACAAAATTACATTTTACAAGCTATTAGAATTAACATTGGAGTTATGTTTTAGATATTGCTTAAAATTTTTAAAAGGCCTTGTATTTACAAGGCTTTTTTGTTTTATAAAAATTACATAGCAATTATTAAATCGCATAGTTCGGTTACATTTACACTTTCAATTTGATGTTTTGTGTTTTTAAGATAAAATCTTTGAGCATTTTTTAAAGTTTTAAATACACTTGTTGTTTCCTCATCAGTAACCATATTGTCATTGTCTGCTAACCCTAAAATCACTTTATTATTTATTTGATTTAAATTATCCTCGTTTAATAAATTAGTTTGTCCTAATTCAACCATAAGTTGAGAGGTTTTGTTAAGTAAATTTATCCAACAATCTCCATGCCTTTGTTGTAATGCATTTGCAAATTTTGGTACTTTTTCTATTATTGTTTGAGGATTTAATAATTGAATTTCTTTTTTTGCAATTTCTTCCGTCCAATTAAATTTTGTACCAAGTGTAATAATGTTACCAATTAACATAGGCATTTGAGTTGCTAAATAAAGCGCGACGTATCCTCCCATGCTATAACCAAAAATTGCGGGTTGAATTAAATTGTTTTCGGATATAAACAACTCCAATTCTTTTGCAAATTGTTTAATACTAAAATCGTTATTAAAAGGAGTATTACCATGCCCACTAAAAGAAAATTTAAAAACTTTAAAATTTTGCTTTGTTAGTTCATTTTCTAACGGAATTAATTGATCTGCTGCACCAATTGCACCATGAAGAAGAATAATATTTTTCATTTAAATTAAGTTTAATAAATTTTATAAACTACTATTTAAAATTGTAAGAACTTTGTCATGCATTTGGTTTGTGTAATCTAAATGTGTAACCATTCTAATTGTATTTTTTCCAAATGCAGCTATTTTAATATTTTGCTTAGCAAGCTTTTGTTCAAACATTTCGCCTGTAATAATATTGGGATTTAATTTAAAGATTACAATATTGGTATAAACATTTAAAACTTCATTTACATAATTTTTGTTTTGTAAACAAGCACCAATTTCTTTTGCTTTTTTATGATCTTCAACTAACCTACTTACATTATTTTTTAAAGCAAATAAGCCTGCTTCAGCTAAAAAACCAGCTTGTCGCATACCTCCACCAAATACTTTTCTTATTTTTTTAGCTTTATAAATAAAATCTTTATCGCCTATAAGTACCGAACCTACAGGTGCACCTAATCCTTTACTTAAACAAATTGAAATAGAATCAAAACATTTTCCTACTTCTAAAGTAGATTCTTTTGTTTCAACTAGGGCATTAAATAATCTTGCTCCATCTAAATGCAATTTTAATTTTTTTTCATTACACAATTTTGCAATTGGTTCTACTTCATTTAAATTATATATGCTTCCTCCTGCTCTGTTAACAGTATTCTCGAGGCAAACTAAACTAGTTTTGGTAAGCCAATCAAAATCTCCATTTATATTTTCATCAATTAAACTTGGATTTAATTTTCCTTCAGTTCCATTTAATAATTTGGCTTGTACTCCGCTATTAAACGATATTCCACCACCTTCATAATTATATATATGTGCATTAACATCACATAAAAGTTCATTACCTGGCTGTGTATGTACTTTAATTGCAATTTGATTTGTCATTGTACCGCTTGGACAAAACAATGCTGCTTCTTTGCCAAATAAATTTGCTGTATAATTTTGGAGTTTATTAATTGATTCATCTTCACCAAATACATCATCGCCAACCTTAGCATCCATCATGGCTTGTAACATATTTGAACAAGGCTTAGTTACTGTATCGCTTCGTAAATCAATTACCATAACTTAGTAATTTAATAACTGTTCTAACTTAACTGCAAATCTTTCTTTAGGTAAAAAATTAATTTCCAAATCTGCATTCATAGGTACAGGAGTATCTAAGCTTCCTTCACGCATAACTGGGGCATCGAGATACTGAAAACAATGCTCGGTAATTAATGCGCTTATTTCTCCTCCAATGCCTCCGGTTAAAGTATCTTCGTGTAATACAAATGCTTTACCGGTTTTTTTAACTGAATTGTAAATACATTCAACATCTAAAGGAGCTAAGGTTCTTAAATCAATAATTTCAACATCTAAATTTTTTGATTTCACAATTTCTAAAGCCCAATGTACACCTAAACCATAGGTAACAATTGTTGCTGAATTTCCAGTGTTTACAATATTTGCAACACCAAATGGAATTGTATAATAATCGTTTGGCACATCTTCGCTAATGCTTCTATACAATGCTTTGTGTTCAAAAAACATAACAGGGTTTGGATCATCAAAAGCAGAAAGTAATAAGCCTTTCGCATCAGAAGGAAAAGCAGGATAAGCTATTTTTAAACCTGGTGTTTTAAAAAACCACGCTTCGTTACTTTGACTATGAAATGGCCCAGCGGCAACAGAAGCCCCTGTTGGCATACGCACAACAACATCGGCATTTTGCCCCCAACGGTAATAACTTTTTGCTAAATTATTTACAATTTGTGTTATACCTTCGCTTACAAAATCTGCAAATTGCATTTCAACCATAGCTTTATGTCCATTAATAGATAAACCAAAACCAGTTCCTAATATTGCACTTTCGCATAATGGTGTATTCCTAACTCTATCTTTACCAAACTCTTCAACAAAACCTTCTGTTATTTTAAAAACCCCACCATATTCTGCTATATCTTGCCCCATTAAAACTAAATTAGAATGCTTTTGCATGGCTAATTTTAAACCATTACTAACTGCATCTATTAATCGCATATTTGTAGTTTGTGCATTTAATGGTTTTGCATTTTGAATTTCTATGGGTTTATAAACTTCGCTTAATTCTTTTATTGTATTTGGAGGAGGAAGAGTTTCAGCAAATGCAATTTCTAATCCTGCATCAATTTCTTTTTTAATTTCTAAACGAAATGTTTCAATCATTTCTTCAGTTAAAACAGCTTCGTTTATTAAAAATTTTTCGAAATTATTTACAGGGTCTTTTCTCCCCCATAAATCAAATAATTCTTTTGGTACGTATTTTGTTCCACTTGCTTCTTCGTGCCCACGCATGCGAAATGTTACACACTCTAATAAAATAGGGCGTGGATTTTCGCGTATGCTTTCAGATAGATTTTTTATTGTTTCATATACTTTTAAAATATTATTACCGTCTATACTATGCCCTTCTATACCATAGCCAATTGCTTTGTCAGCAAAAGATTTACATCTAAATTGTTCGCTACTTGGTGTACTCAATCCGTAACCGTTAGCTTCAATTACAAAAATAACTGGCAAATCCCAAACCGCTGCAGTGTTTATACTTTCATGAAAATCGCCTTCGCTTGCTCCGCCATCGCCACTAAAAACAACAGTAACTTTTTTATTTTGTTGTAATTTATTTGCTAAGGCAATTCCATCAGCAACTCCTAATTGTGGACCGAGATGTGAAATCATTCCTATAATTTTATACTCTTGCGTTCCAAAATGAAAACTTCTATCTCTGCCTTGAGTAAAACCACCTGGCTTACCTTGAAATTGAGAAAACAATCTATTTAAAGGAATTTGACGAGTAGTAAAAACACCTAAATTTCGGTGCATTGGTAAAATATACTCATCGTTGTTTAATGCGCTTGCAACGCCAACAGAAATTGCTTCTTGACCAATGCCACTAAACCATTTAGCAATTTTACCTTGACGCAATAAAACCAACATTTTTTCTTCAATTAAACGTGGCTTTAAAATATTTTTATATAAAGTAATTAATAAATCATCTTTATATTTTTTTCTATCAAATTTTACTGGAGTATCTGCCGTAATTTGCAACATAATTATTTATTTTTATTATCTAATAAAACATTAAACCCAAACCCAAAACTAAGCCAAGCAATGCCTTGTTTGTTTGACTTATTTCTTAATTCTTCGTATTGATTCATTCGAGACGAACGAGGATCGTAATTAAAAAGGAGTGATTGATATCCAAAGTAAAAATTGAAACTCAACTTAGGATCAACAATAAAATTAAATGTACTTTGAGCTTTAACAAAAGGGGCTTGATAATCGCTTGATTGGTATGGTCTATTATAAAAAGAAGTATCTTGAATAACTTTTAAAAATTGACTTTTAGCAATACCACTTTGTAAATTATATGTAATATAAAATTTATCAGAAAAAAAATGATCGTAACCTAAATTTAAAATAAAACTTTGAACAAAAAATCTAGTGTCGTAAGGAATAGTAAAAGTTGTTCGTGGATCTTTATAATAAGTAAAATAATCTGGATTATTCTTAAATAATGTTTGCCTATATCCTAAACCAATATGGAAGTTATCAAATAGTTTGTAATTTGCAGTAAGATCAAACTCATATACCCCTTTAAACCCAAATTTAAACATGTTACTGCTAAAGCTTGCAGGGACTCCTCCACTTCCTCTAATTGTAAAAGCTGCATTTTTTTTATCAATTTTATTGCTTTGTGCAAAACAAAAAAGATAACTAAACAAGAAAAAATAAAGTATTAACCGATTTTTTTTCATTTTCTACTTTGCAATTAGGGTTTAAATTAAAAATTTAAGTTTTTTACAGCCTTAAATTTTATATAAAATTCAAAATCTAATTGTTGTTAAATATACAATTTAGAGAGGAAATAGAAAAGAATAATTATTCACTAATTCAAATAATAAAACATTTAATTAACAACACTTGTAACACTAAACATATTAGCATAATTATCTGCAATACTTTTTGAAGTAGCACCCAAAGTTTGAACTGAATAAATTGTAGAAAAATTAATTGCGTTTGGTGAAAACCACTCTTTTAAATCAGTTTTAAAATTTACTTGAGGTATTTTTGTTTCTGTTACAACAGCACTTGTAGGAAAATTTAAAGTAACTGTTTTTAGAGCATTATATATGCCTTTAAACCCTCCTATGTGAAAAATAACTTTTTTAGCTGGGTCTGATGATTGAGGAGAAGTCCCTTCTAATTTTGCCATAATATACCCAGAACTCCAAGTCCAAAAATGCCCATTTGCAGGATCTAGGGCACCTGTTTGAGAACCGGATACATTTCTTAAACTATCTACACCTATAACAAATGAAATAGATTTATAATCTTTAATTGGCACTTCATTTAAATCAAAACTTAATGAGTTTGCAACATTAGCTTTTACTAAATGATAACTTTCTGTTTCGTTATAAACCGAATTATCAGTTGCAGTAAGTTTAATATTACTTATGTAATAATTAAACATGCTTACTTTAAATGTATCTGAGTTATTTATATAATCCGTTGTATTTAAAATTAAAGCTGAACTGCCGTACATATTATTAAATGCAAGTTTTAGCTTTCCTGTAGTTGGTTGACTAGGGGTTTCTTCTTCGGTTTTTTTATCTTTTTTACAAGAATTAAAAAAAACAGAAACAAAAACTATTGTTGCAAAAAATTTAATCAAATTCATATCTCTTATTTTACATAATAAATGTATAAAATATTTATTATGTAATCAAAAAATTAATTATGCATTTAAATCCCCATAATCTAATTTCTTTTTTTGAATTTTTAAGATTAACATCAAAATTAGAACAACAAAAGGTATATAAATTATAATTTTAGGTAAATCAAAGTGATTTAAAACAATAATTGCTTTTCTTTTCATACGCTCAACCATTAAGTATAGTGCAGGTATTAATAATAATGTTAACAATGTAGCAAATATTAATCCAAAAATCATTGTCCAAGATAAAGGCCCCCAAAACGCAACGCTATCGCCTCCAAAGAAAATATGTGGGTTTAACTCAGTAAATAATGTTTCGAAATTAATATTAAGTCCAACAGCTAAAGGTATAAGGCCTAAAACTGCAGCAACTGCTGTTAAAACAACTGGGGTTATTCTCGTTCTACCGGCCTCTAATGCAGCATCGTAAAGCGACATACCACCTTGTCTTGCAAATTCAGCAAACTCAACTAGTAAAATACCATTCCTAACTACTATGCCACCCAAAGCAATAACACCTACACCTGTCATTACTATACTCATTTCCATTTTAAATAAGCCAACACCTAAAAATACACCTATGATACTAAAAAGAATTTCAGATAAAATAATAATTGGTTTACCAAGAGAGTTAAATAATCCTACCAACACAAGTAACATAAGCCCAATTGCAATCATCATTGCTTTGCCTAAAAATCCTGCCGTTTCGGCTTGATCGGCAGATTGGCCGCCAAATGTAACAACAACACCACCAGTAGATTTATATTTAGAAATTACTTTTTGCACTTTGGTTGCAATTTCGTTTGCGTTATATCCTTCTTTAACATCACTTGACAATGTAATTATACGTTGGTTATTTTTTCTTTTAATACCAGCGTATGTGTAATCATATCTAATGTTACTTATTGCAGAAATTGGAACACTTCTAACAATACCACCCATATTCATATCACGAAAAACAATTTTCAAATTTCGAATTGTTTCAATGTCACTTCGTTGATCATATTGATATCTTAACTGTACTTTGTATTCATCATCAACATCTCTAAATTTTGTTGCTTCATTTCCATATACTGCACTTCTAATTTCCATAGCTACTTGTGCTAAAGACAAACCTTCGCGTTGAGTACGTTCTCTATCAATATCAAAAATTATTTCTGGTTTATTGCTAACAAAATCTGATTTTAAATTTACAATACCATCTATTTTAGAATTATCGATAATTTTTTTCACATTATCAGCATTAGAAATTAAAGATTTAAAATCTTCGCCTGTTACTTCAATAGTAATTGGTTTGGCTTGTGGAGGGCCAGCTTGTTCTTTATTTACTGAAATTTCAACACCTGGAATATCCCAATTTAAAGTTTGTAATTTTTTAAGATATTCGTTTGTGTTTTTACCGTTTCTATGTTCAAATCCAACAAAAGAAATAGCAATTTTACCTTTATTAGGATAAGAGTTTTGGTCACCATCTTGAGGATCGGTAACGCCAATGGTAACATTTGAAATCATAGATTCTATAATTGGATCATTAGCATCTATAACTGTATAAATTCTTTGTTCTACTTTACGCATAGTTGCATTAGTAATTTTAGGATCTGTACCTTCTGGCAACTTAACATACACATAAATATTATTTGGTTCGCCTTGAGGGAAAAATCCAACTTTAGGGCCACGCGCTACAAAGAAAACTAATGAGAAAATAAATAAACCAACTACAATTAATAATGTACGCGCTGGTTTTTTAAGGCACCAAACTAAAATTTTACTATATTTTTCAATAAACTTAGGCCAAATTTTAAATTGCCATGCTTCGATAGCTTTATATAACCAAAGTCTATGAAAAATTAAAAACAGACCTAAAAATATAATAAAATTTCCTACGCCTATGCTTCCACTCATATATGCAATTATAGCTACAACAGCATATAACAATAATTGTAACCTTGCTTTTTTATTTATTTTTCCATAATTGCTATGTTCTTCTTCATGAGATTTCATAAAATCAACAGCAAATACAGGGTTAATAATATAAGCTACAAATAAGGAGGCGAGCAATGAAATAATTAAAGTAATAGGTAGGAAATACATAAACTTACCTATAATTCCTGTCCAAAAAGCTAAAGGAATAAATGGAGCTAACGTAGTAATAGTACCAGAAAGCACGGGCATAAAAACTTCACCAACTGCAAGTTTTGCAGCTGTTTTAATGTTTCGTTTACCATTATCAAACAAGCGATGTGTATTTTCTATTACAACAATAGCATCATCAACAACAATCCCTAGAGCAAGTAAAAAGGCAAATAAAACAATCATGTTAAATGTAAAACCAATACTTGGCATTATTAAAAATGCAATAAACATAGATAGAGGAACGGATAGAGCAACAAAAATTGCATTTGTTACCCCCATAAAAAACATTAAAACAATTGTTACTAATAAAAATCCAATAATAATAGTATTTATTAAATCGTGTAAAGTTGTTCGTGTTTTATTACTTTGATCGCCACTGTATGTAATTTCTAATCCATCAGGTAACTGTCCGCCTTCTTTCATTTTGGCAACAGTGCTTTTAATATTATCTGCTGCGTCAATTAAATTTTCGCCAGAACGTTTAATAATATTTAAAGTAATTACATTTTTTCCTTTAGAGCTTGAGTAACTTTCTTTTTCTTCAAAATCATCTTTTACTTCAGCAATATCTCTTAAAAATAATTTAGCTCCAGTAGCAGAACTAACAACAATGTTTTCAATTTCTTTAGGATCTTTAAATTCGCCTTTAATACTTAAAGTAGGCTTCATACCATTTAATGGTACATTACCACCAGATATTGTAATGTTTTCGCGAGAAATTGCGCCAGAAATATCTGCAAAGGTTAAATTTGCAGCTTGCATTTTATAAGCATCAATATTAACTTGAATTTCGCGAGTTAATGCGCCAACAATTTTAACTTCATTAATTTCTTTTAAGCCTTCAAATGCATCTTGCATATCTTCGGCATATTTTTTCATTTGTTTTAAATCATACTTACCTGCAATATTTATATACATAATAGGAATTTCAGAAAATGAAATTTCTTTTATCATAGGTTCACGCGTAAGCGTATTTGGCATGTCTGTTCTTGCTTCATCAACTGCATCTTTAACTTTTTGTTTTGCAACATCAACAGAAACATTTGTATGAAACTCAACAACAATTACCGAAACATCTTGAAGCGAAGTAGATGTAAATTTTTTAATACCTGAAACAGCTTTTAATCGTTTTTCAATAGGTTTTGTAATTGTATTTTCGATATTATTTGGTGAGTTACCTCCATTTATTGTATTAACGTAATATGTAGGTACAGTAATATCCGGGAAATTTTCTTTAGGTAAAGAGTTATAAGCCATAATACCAGCAATACTGATAAAAATAGTTATAAGGTAAATGGTGAGTTTATTTTCAATAGCCCAACTACTTGGCTTAAACTCTTTAATATTATTATCGTTCATATTTTAATTTTGAAACAGTTAATTTTTAACAACAACAGATGCACCTTCTTTTACTAAATCATAACCAGCAACAATTAATTTATCGCCAGTATTTAAGCCTTTTAAAACTTCTGCATAACCATTGTATTCTTTACCCAACTCAAGTTGTTTTTTCTCTACTTTGCCATTATTTTCAACCAAAGTAAAACTTCCATTATCATCTTTTTGAATATATTTTACAGGTATATTAATTAGTGGATTTTTAGATTGATAGTCGTTTATTTTTATACGAGCCACCATGTTTGGTCTGTATATTTCTTTATTTTCTAATAAAACTTCTATTCCAAAAGTTCTTGTCATTGCGTTAATTGCCCTCGATGCATATCTTATTTTTGAAACAATAGAATCTTTTAAATCAGGAAAATATACAATTGTTTCGTTACCTGTATGAACTCTAGAACCATATCCTTCGGCAACATCTGCTTTAACTTTTAAGTTATTAAAATTTATTACACTTATTGCTGGAACACCAGGTGCAATTGCTTGCCCTAATTTAATATTTACTGCATCTATTGTACCCGCAATTGGCGAAATAACTTTACTCATATTAATTTGTGTTTGTAAAGTTACTTTTTTGTTTTCTAAGCTTTCTTTATTTGTTTTGGCTTGTAAGTATTGAATTTCTGTACCAATTTTTTGATCCCATAATGCTTTTTGTTTTTCATAGATTTGTGTAACCAAATCTAAATTGGTTTGCAAATCAGCTAATTGTTGTGCTACAGCCCTTGCATCTGTTTCTGCTAAAACTTGCCCTTTAACAACTTCATCTCCAACCTTTACATTTATTTTTGTAATTGTTCCTGGTATTTCTGATGATACAGAAACGTTTTCGTCTGCATCAACTTTACCTTGAATTTCGATATAAGATTTAAAAATTGATGGTTGAATTTCTAGTACAGAAACTTGTGTAAGATCTTTATTTACAGTTAATGTATCAGTTTTACTTAATTCGGATTGGAGTTCGGCAATTTTTGCTTCAACGTCTGTTTTTTGTTGTAAAAGTTTTTCAAGCTGAGCTTTTTTATCTTTACTGCCACATGAAGCAATTAGTGTAGTAAGGGCTAATATTAAAATTGTTTTTTGCATATAATTGTTGTTGATATTTTAATTAATTTATTTTACAAGTGTACCAGTTGCTTTTTGATAATCTATTTTATAAACAAGAACATCATAAAGTGCGTTATAGTAGTTAATTTCGGCTTCGCGCATAGAGGTTTGTGCGTTAATTACTTCAATATTAGAGCCAATACCTTGTTGGTATTTTTTAGTAGATACATTAAATACATTTTGTGCTAATTCCATATTTCGTTTATTGTTACTTAATGTTTTAAGTGCATTGTTGTATGAAATTGCTGCTGTACTTGCTTCAAATTGCGAAGCTAGTTCTATATTTTTTAAATTATTTTGATTTTTTTGAGAAGTGATTTTTGATTGTTGTATTTTATAATGTCTTTGTAAACCATCAAATATATTAATGTTCATTTGCACGCCAATTAAACCAATTGGGTACCATTGCTTAATTGCATTATTTTTATCATTATCAAATATGTTGGGTTCTTTACGCATAGTTTGATACTGGTATGAACCATAAGCTGCAAGTGTAGGTAAATAACCCCACTTTAATCTTTTCACATCAATATCATAAAGTTTTTGTTGGGCGTTTAGTATTTGATATTCATTTCTGTTACTTATATCTATATTGCTTGTAGACATTTCTTTGTCTAAACCTTCTGTTGCAACTAAACTATCTGTTAACAAAATAGGCTCGTTTAATTTATAACCCATTTGAAATTTTAACATGTTTTCTCCAATTTTAAGCATTTCAACAACTTTTTGTTTTTCAACAGATAAATTGTTTTTGGCAACCTCTAAGCGTTCAACATCAATTAACTCAACAAATCCTTGTTTATTTAATGCGCTTACTTCTGAATAATTTTTTTCGAGTTTTTCAATATTAGCATCTATTAATTTTAAACGTTCTTTATTAACTAAAACACCATAATATGCTTTACTTACTTGAGCAACTAAATCTGTTTTACTTCTATTTACATTTATGCGTGATAAATTAATTAATTCTTTAGAAGCTTTTAAACCAAATAAATAATCGGCACTAAATAGTAATTGATTGGCACTAATTCCACCTGTTGCATTGTACTGAGTACCAAATTTAACAGCCGCATAAGTATTAGGTGGAGCAAGTGGACTAAATGCACTTAAAGGGATAATAGAAGTTGGCAATTCTAGGTAATCTTTAAAATCAAAACTACCATTAATTTGTGGTAAACCTAATCCTAAAACTTCGTTTCTTTTGTAAACAGTAGATTGTAAATCTAATTCTGAATTTAACTGACTTGGGCTATTTTTAACTGCAAACTCTATTGCTTGTTGTAAAGTGTAATTATTTTGTTGTTGTGCAAAATATTGAGTTATACACAATGTTGTAAATAAAATACTAAGTTTTATTTTCATATTAATCTTCTTCGATGTTTTTATATTTATTTATTAATCTATGGCCTTTTAATGTACAAACACCATATAAAAAATGCTCGGTAAATGCAGTATGAATTTCTATTATTCCATACTGATTATGAGGCATTCGCTTTCCATTCATGGCAAGTTCTATTAACTCAACCCTTAATCTTGATAATAATTTTAAATTAATATCTAACCTTATGTATCCTTCTTTTTGACCTTTAATAAGTGAATTTTCTACACTTTTTAAAACAAAATCATTTTTAAAATTTAAAAAAAGTTTCCACGTTTCGGGGTAATATTTATTTAACTCGTAAAACAAAATTGGATTTATTTTAGAGAAAAATTCGCGCATGTTTTCCATTAAGTTAAATAATTCATGAACCACATTAGTTGATTCTGATTGAGATTTTTGAATAATGCATTTATCTTCCTTTAGAGTTAGTTCAACCAAATTATGAATCATAGTATCTTTATCTTTAAAGTATTGGTAAATAGTTTTTTTACTTACAGATAAATGCTTAGCAATATCATCCATTGTAACGTTTTTAATACCGTACTTAAAAAAAAGCTGCTCTGCTCCTTTTAAAATTTTTATTGCATTTTCATCGGTCATTTTCAAAATCGAGCACAAAACTATGGAAACTTTTATTGTTTTACAAGTTTCCTAATAAAATTTTATATTTTTTTTGCATCTTTACAAAATTGGTAGACAAAAAGCTAAATAAATGGCAAAAATTTAAAAAATGGCTTAAAAGCAGGTATCGTTTTGTAATACTTAATGATACTACTTTTGGAGAAAGTTTTTCAATAAAATTAAGTCCGGCCGGTATAATTATTGGTGTTGCCGCAATAACAATTGTAATGACTACTTTGGTAATAAGCTTTGTTGCATTTACTCCTTTAAGAGAATATATACCAGGGTATGGTAATATTACTGAAAGAAAATTAATTGTTAATTTAAGTAATAAGGCTGATTCAATTGACAATGTATTAGCATCGAGAGATGTATATATGCAAACTTTACTTAATGTATTAAACGAAACACACGAAACAAAAACCGAAAAACCGTTAAAAGATACAAGTGGGAAATACAAAAATGTTAATACAACTGTAGGTCAAAACGATAAAAATTTCAGAAATGATTATGAAAACAATCAGTTAAAAACAAGTGTGGCAATTAAAAATGTAAAACTAAGCGGGATATCTGATCTAGTTTTTTTTCAACCAGTTACAGGTTTAGTTAGCGAATCTTTTAATTTAAAAAACAAACATTTTGGGGTTGATATAGTTACAAAAGAAAATGAATTAGTAAAAAGTACATTAGATGGTGTAATAATATATAATGGATTTAGCTCTCAAGATGGTTTTGTAATTCATATTCAACACAGTAACAATTTGGTTAGTATTTACAAACATTTAAGTAGCTCATTAAAACAATTAGGCAGCAGAGTAAAATGTGGCGAAACCATAGGCTCTGTTGGCAATTCAGGAGAATTAAGTAAAGGGCCACATTTGCATTTTGAATTGTGGTATAATGGGTATGCAATAAATCCACAAGATATAATTGCATTTTAATTTACCTAAAAAAAACAACAGTTTACCTCAAAAAAATAAGTTTAAAAAAAATTGTTCCTTAAATTTGTTTATGAATTTATTTAAAAATAAATTTTTATTACATGTAGCTTTTATACTAATATTTATAATTTATGAAATATTTACTATTCCTTTTATAGATATAAATACAGTTTTTAATAATCCATTAATTGTTTCAGATTTAATTTATCAAATTTTACTAATTGTTGTATTTTATATAAACTATTTTTATTTAATTGAAAAGTTCTATTTACAAAAAAAACACATAATATATTTTATCACTGTTATTATAGTGTTTATATTAATACTAATAATAGAAAATTTAAGCATTAATTACTTTTATGATTTAAATCAAACAAATTTCGAACATTTCGAACCCCCTTTTTACCCACACAAACCAAAATTTATGTTTTGGCCCTTTGACAAAAAACTACATTTATATTTAATTATTGTATTAATAGCACTTATAATAAAAGTAAGAGTGCATTTAAGGCAAGTTGAAATTGAAAAAACAAATTATGAGCTTTCAAATTTAAAAGCTCAAATAAATCCTCATTTTTTATTTAATGCGCTTAATTCAATTTATTCTTTAGCAATTCAAAATTCAAATAAAACTGCCGACTCAATTATAAAACTATCTGAAATTATGCGTTATGTATTAAGGGATAATAGTTTAAAAATAAAATTAGAAGAAGAGTTAAATTTCATAAACCATTATTTAGAATTGCAAAAAATGAGACTTACCTCTAATGTAAATTTTATTTATGAAATTAATGGCAAACCAGAAAATCAAAATATTGAACCTTTAATTTTTATTCCATTAATTGAAAATGCATTTAAATATGGCATAAGTACAATTGAAAATTCGAACATTTATATTAAATTTAATATTGAAAAAGAAAAAATTAATTTAGAAATAAAAAACACTATTGTGTCTAATAAAACGCACAACACTGAAACAACAAAAATTGGGTTAAATAATGTAAAAAAACGACTTAAGTTATTATATCCAAACAAACATCAATTAGTAATTAATTGTATAAATAATGAATTTATAATAAACCTTAATATTATAATAAATGATTAATGCAATTGCAATAGATGATGAACCATTAGCTTTAAAAATAATAGAAACTTTTTGTGAAAAATCTAATGAAGTAAATTTATTAGGCTGTTTTTCAAATGCAAAAATTGCTATGGATTTTTTAAAACAGAATAACATAGATTTAATTTTTCTCGACATCAACATGCCTGATATAAACGGAATTGATTTTGTAAAATTAATTCCGGAAGACACCTTTGTTGTGTTCACAACAGCTTATGAACAGTATGCATTACAAGGATATAACTTACATGCTATTGATTATTTATTAAAACCTATACCATTTAATAGATTTGAATTAGCCATTAATAAAGTTAAAATTTATATAGACGGAAGCAAAGGCAAAACAAAATTTATTACAATTAGGGCCGATTATTCTGATATTAAAATTGAAATTGATTCTGTTTTATTTATTGAAGGGCTTGACGACTATATTAAATTTAATTTTAAAAATAATAAACCAATAGTTGCTAGATATACTTTAAAATATATTCTAAATATATTGCCAAAAAATCAATTTGTTAGAGTGCATAAATCATTCATTATTAATAAAAAAGAAGTTACAAAATTAAAATCAAAATCTGTATTTATTAATGAAACTGAAATTCCTATTGGAACAAAATATAATATTGAATACCCTTAACAAAACAGTTATAATTTTAGTTTTAATCTAAATACCTCAAAAAAACATCATTTCGCCTAAAAATTTATTTATAAGAAATAAAAACATATACATTTGTTAAAATAAATGTTATGAGAAAATTAAGTTATTGTTATCTGATTGTACTAGTATTTTTTATAAACAATAAAATTACAAGTCAGCAATGGGATGGTTTAACCTATTACAGCAATAGTAATTCTACAATTGGCAGATTAGTTGACACTAACTCAGCAACTATTAAAACATACAATTTTACTGGTGGCACAGGATACTCAACTCATTTTCTTCCAGGAGGAGATTTTTATAGAAGTGTTGTAAACTCAGGTAATGTATTATCTGGAGGAGGTATGACAGGCAGGATCCAAAAACTAGATTATAACGGAACAATACTTTGGGATTACACCTATTCATCATCAACATATTGTTTGCACCACGATATTTGCCCAATGCCTAATGGCAATGTGTTAGTTATAAGTTATGATGTTAAAACTGCAACAGATGTTACCAATGCTGGTGGAACATTTGTAGGTTCTATGTGGTCAGAAAAAATTATGGAGTTAAAGCCTGTTGGAACAAATTCAGCAGTAGTTGTATGGGAATGGAAAGTTTGGGATCATTTGGTTCAAAATGTCAATTCAAGTGCGGCTAACTACCAAACATCAATTGTAAATAATCCTCAACTGCTTAATATAAATTATAGCGCTAAAAAAGATTGGTTACACATGAATGGTGTTGATTACAATCCAATTTTAGACCAAATAGCTATCAGTTCTCATAACTTAAATGAGTGGTACATAATTGATCATAGCACCACAACGGCTGAAGCTGCTAGTCATATTGGGGGTAATTCTAATAAAGGTGGGGATATTTTATATAGATGGGGTAATCCAGCTGCTTATAGTGCTCCAGGTTCTACTATTCTTAATGTTACACATGATGTACATTGGGTTAAAGAAGGAATACCTTCAGAAGGTGATTTAGTTGGTGTTAATAATAGAGGTGTTACATCGCCATCAAGTAAAACAACAATTGATAAGATAACAAGTACTCGTGTAAACTACAATTACTCTTACACAGCAGGAACTGCGTTTTTACCAACAACCTATAACGCAAGACACACATCAACAGGCTATTCAAGTAACATGGGAAGCTCAAATCAATTTCCAAATGGTAATCAAATGATTTGTTTAGCTATGCTTGGTTCTATTTACGAAATTAATTCGGCTGGTACAATATTATGGACACTAAACACAAGCGGTTCATGCGCGCAATCTCATAGATATTCGTTATGTTACTTAACAAACCCTGCTCCATCTCAACCAACAATTAGTTTATCAGGCATCGATTTAGTTTCAACACCAGCAACCACTTATCAATGGTACGTAAATGGAAATTTAATTCCGGCAGCAACTAATCAAACAATTACACCAAGTACAAACGGTGTTTACGTTGTAAGAACAACAGACGTAAATGGTTGTGTTTATGTATATTCGGCTGGTTATTTAGTTGGCCAAATTCCTACAGGAATAACCTCATACCAAAAAAGTAAACAATTAATTATTTACCCTAATCCAAGTAATGGTATATTTAATATATTAAATAATAATCCATTAATTACACAAATTAATTATACTATTTATGATTTATCAGGTAAACAAATAATTAATCAAAAAAACAATTCAGTTATTGATTTAACAGATTATCAAGAAGGGATTTATATAGTAAAAATTCAAACAAACGAGTCTCAAGTAGAAACATTCAAATTAAATAATATTAAATAATAAACCAAAATGAAAAAAATAACCGCATTACTTTGCCTAATATTATTAGTTTCAAATTTATCTGCTAAAAAAGTAAAATTTGCAGTTGATATGGCTACCCATTCTATTAGCCCTAATGGAATACATTTAATAAGTAATTTTCAATCAACATTAGGCTTAGGATCTGATTGGGATCCAGGAACATTGCAAATGCTTCAGCAAGGTAGTACAACTATTTATACCGTTATAGTTAATTTACCAGCCTTTAAAGCATATGAATTTAAATTTGTAAATGGAAACCAAACTTATGAAGCAGAATTTGTTCCTGAAAAATCAAGAGTAGAAGATGTAGGATTTGGGAATGACAACAGATGGATATATTTAGATTCTTTGGCAAATGATACAACTTATATGGGTGCAATACCATTTGCTGGTAATGCCCCCGTTGGATTAAAATTAATTCGATATAAAGTTACTACAAGTAATGTAAATCCTGTATCGTCGCAAAGTATACATGTTGGCACAAGTTATCAAACTCCAAATTTTAATCCTGCAACCATACGCTTACATTCATTCGGAAATAATTTACATGAAATAATAAATTATGTTTCAGCAGGTACTTATACATATAATTTTTTTAATGGAAATACAGCTATTACAACTGAAACAGTTCAAAGTCCATGTGCAAATAATGGCAAACGTGTTGTAGTTTTAAATACAGATTCTGTTTTAACAACTGTATGCTTTTCGGGGTGTGGAAGTAATTGTCCTGCAGTTATAGGTATTAACGAGATTAGTAAAAATAAACTAAACTTAAAGCTATACCCAATACCAAGTAATTCATTTTTAAATATTGAAACAGAAATTGAAAACGAAGTAGAAATTACAATTTACAATCAATTTGGCCAGTTATTAGAAAATAAAAAAGTTGAAAACGGAAAACTTATTTCTATTAATACATCTAATTTTTTAAATGGTAATTATTTTGTAAGAGTTAATAATTTAAAAGGTAATAGCGCAACTACGGCAATAATAATTGCTCACTAAATGAAATTAAACCAAAACAATATCTTTTTATTTTTTTTCGCACTACCAATTTTTCATATTGCACAAAATTTTTATTCTAAAACTCAAATACAAAAAATAGAACTAAATTTTCTATTTAACAATTGGGATTACAGGTTAGATACATCTGCCTTAGGAAATGGTGGGTATATAATGGCAAATTGGGTAAAAATTAATGGAGTACAAATAGATAGTATTGGTGTAAAATATAAGGGCAATAGTTCATACGATTCAACTCGTTCAAAAAACCCAATTCATATAGAATTAGATACTTATAACAATTCTAAAAACTTTCAAAATTATACAGATATAAAATTAAGTAATTGCTACCAAGATCCTTCAATGATTAGAGAGGTTCTTGCATTTGACTTAATTTCAAATTATATGCATGCACCAAAAGCAAATTTCGCACAAGTGTACATAAATGGCAACTATATGGGGGTATATAGCAACATAGAGTCTATAAATAAATCATTTTGCGGGAATCATTTTTTTGGGAATGATAATACTTTCATAAAAGCAAATCCATCAACTGTACCTAGTGTTAATACAAAATCTAATTTATTAAAACTTTCAGGCGATAGTTCTGCCTATCAAAGTTTTTACGAACTAAAATCAACTAGTGGATGGAAAAACCTAGAAGCCCTTTGTGATACAATTACAAACAAACCTAACAATATTGAAAGTATTTTAGATATTGATAAAGCTATATGGATGCTTGCTTTTAATAATGCAATAATAAATTTAGATTCATACAGCGGCGCATTTTGTCAAAATTATTATTTGTATCAAGATAATCAAAAACGTTTTAATACAATTGTTTGGGATTTAAATATGAGTTTTGGAGGGTTTCCATTTTTAGGTAATGGTGCTTCTAGCTTAGTTGGCCTTACAAACGCCGCAATGGAAATATTACCAATTAATGTGCACAGTACAGATAACTATTGGCCATTAATAAAAACAATTCAAAATAACAGTAAATACAAAAAAATTTATGTTGCACATTTAAAAACATTTATTAATGAACAAATATCAAACTCAAAATATTTAACAGATTATTCAAATTATAAAAACTTAATTGATACTGCCGTTTTGAGCGATAATAAAAAGTTTTTTACTTACGCTCAATTTACAACAGCTCTAACAACTAATTATTCTGTAGGTACATATACAGTTCCGGGTATTCAAAATTTAATGAGTTCAAGAAATGTTTATTTACAATCTATTGATGAATTTACAACAACTGCTCCAACAATAAGTGCAATTAACACAAGTACAATAAGCAGTAACCAAATAAAAATTAATTGTACTGTAACAAATGCATCAACTGTTGAACTTGCATATAGATTTAAGACTGATGATATTTATAAAAAAATACAATTATTTGATGATGGAAACCATAACGATGGGATTTCAGGGGATAATATTTATGGCGCAAATATTACTCTTTTAAACAACGTCATTCAATATTACGTTTATGCCGAAAACTCATTAGCAGCTAAATTTAGTCCTGAAGCTGCTGAATATAAATATTACACGTTTGAAACAATACCCACGGCTACTTTAGGGCAAGTTGTAATTAATGAATTTTTAGCTAGTAATAAAAGTGATGTGAAAAATGAATTTCATTTAAATGAAGATTGGATAGAACTTTATAACAACACAAATAGCACTTTAAATTTAAGTAACTTATACCTAAGTAATTCATCAAAAAATAAAGGCAAATATTTTATACCAAATAACACCATAATTTCACCTAAAAGTCATTTAGTTGTTTGGGCAGATGAAATAAATTTACCTACAAATCAACTACACGCAAATTTTAAATTAAATAAAAATGGAGATGAAATTATTTTAAGTGATGGAATTTCTAATATTATCGACTATGTAAATTTTAATGAACAAACAGAAGACAAATCAGTTGGTCGTTGCCCAGATGGAACAGGAACTTTTATAACTTTGCAATATCCATCATTCGGCATGTTTAATTGCGTAGTTGGAATTGAAGAAAATAAAACTTCAGAAGAATTAATAAAATGTTATCCAAACCCATTTAAAGACAATATAACTATTGAGACTACAAAACCAGAAAGTATTAAAATTATAGATTTGATGGGTAAAATTATTTTTGAAAAAAACATTCAACAATCAGAAAATATAAATTTATCAAACTTGGCTGAAGGAGTGTATTTCATTCAATCATCTAATAAAACAATAAAACTAATTCATCTTAAATAATAAATTATGAAATTTAAACTACTAACATTATGCATAATAACATTACTCTTAGGTTGTTCTAAACAAGCTGGAGAGGGAGGTAAAAGTACTGTTAAAGGAAAAATATTAGTTGAAGATTGGAATAACGCTTTTACAATAAAAAATGGAGAATATCCAGGTTTAGATGTAGATGTGTTTATTATTTATGGAGATAATGTGAGTTATAATGATAAAACAAGAGCAAATTATAATGGAGAATTTGAATTTAAATACTTAAGAAAAGGAAAATACACTATTTATGTAATTACTAAAGATAAAACTTTACAATCTGCATCTGGCGAAAAAAGTATAATAATTAATTTTGAATTAACAGGAAAAAAAGAAACAAAAACATTAGATCAAATAACAGTTTACGAATAATGGAAAAATTAATTTATATCTTATTATTTTTTGTGTCAATTAATAGTTTTGCACAAAAAAAGAAAGACCTGAAAAAACTCGGTATAAAAACGATAGAGGTATCAGAAAACAATAATGGAAAAACATTTTTTGATAGTAAAACTACATATGATAAAAATGGCGAAATAATTGAAGATTGGAATTATGATAAACAAGGAAACTTAAAATCAATTTTAAAAATTAAATATAACAATGATAGCGACCCCATAGAAGAACAAGAATTTGACGGGGCAAAAAATTTAATTGAAAAAAGAATATTTAAATACGATTTAATGGGCCAAAAAACAGAGGAAACATTTTACGATGGCTCAGGCAAATTAACAAAAAAGCATATAATTACATACCTTTCTAACGGTTTAAAATCTGAAAAGAAAATTTACGATGGCAACAACATACTAAAATCAACAAAAAAATATATTTATTCAACAAAGTAAGTGAATATAGACCTAATTAAAATACTAAATAATTTTGACTCTATAAGTTTAAACCAATTAGGTAACGCTAAACTGATGGATAGAACGGATACTAAATTTATTTTTCATTATAATGAATTGCCAAGTATTTTAAATGATTTAAAATTACATTATAAATGTTTAGAAATTGAAGGTGTAATAAATTCAACTTATGAAACATTGTATTTCGATACAATTAATAATCTTCAATACATTCAGCACCACAACGGTAAAGCAAATAGATATAAAATAAGATTTAGAAATTATATAGAAAGTAAAATAGGTTATTTAGAAATTAAATTAAAATCAAATAAAGACCGAACAATTAAAACCCGTATTAAATCAAAACTTGAAGATAGTTTAACTGAAACTCAAAAAATATTTATTGAATCAAATTCAAATTTAAACCCAGAACTATTAATTCCAAAAGTTTGGATTAATTATAAAAGAATTTGCTTAGTAAGTAAAACATCTAACGAAAGGTTAACGTTAGACACTAATCTTGAAATTATAAATGGTAGTAAAAATATATTACTTGATAAATTAGTAATTGCAGAAGTTAAACGTGAAGGCAAAAATCATTCCCATTTTATTGATACTGTTAAAAGGCATAGTGTACGCGAAGGAGGTATAAGTAAATATTGTTTAGGCATAGCTTTAACAACCAAAAACATTAAAACAAATAGATTTAAAGAGAAATTAATAAAAATTAATACAATTCAAAATGACGCAAGAAACACTATCAACAACTTATGAATTAACAAAAATATTACAAAAGTTTGGGTTTAGACTTTTAATAGATTTGTTTTTTATTTTCTTATTACTTCGCTTTGTTTATTATAAAAACCATAAACGGAGTGATTTATTTTTTACGTTTTTTATTTTTAATATAGTTATCTTTTTAATAAGTTTTTTGTTAAACAGAGTTGATTTAAGCATGGGGGCAGCATTTGGGTTATTTGCTGTATTTAGTATGCTTAGATATCGCACAGAAGATATTAGTATAAAAGACATGAGTTATTTATTTTTGGTTATAGCAATTGGTTTAATTGCTGCAGTTACAAAAATAAAAGACACAAGCGATGCTTACGAGTATTTGTTTTTAGCAGTTATTAATATTTTAATTATAAGCAGTGCTTATTTATTTGAAAGTAATATTTTATTTAAAAAAGAAAGCGCGCAATTAATTTATTATGAAAAAATTGAACTAATTAAACCAGAAAATAAACAAGCTCTTTTAAATGATTTAAAAGAAAGAACAGGTTTAAATATTCATAGAATTAGTATTGGAAGAATTGATTTTTTAAAAGATATAGCACACATTAAAGTATATTATTACGAAGCATAATGAAAATTATAAAAATTATATTTTTTATCTGTTTTAGTTTCTTAATTAATTTAGCTTATGCGCAAGTTTTTGAAGATGATGCAATGCTTTTTTTAGGTATTAATGCTGAGAAAAAGATTAATGATAAATTTACAATTGCTCTTAACGAACAAGTAAGATTTAATCAAAACATTAGTAACTTTCAACAAGCCAATACCACACTTTTGCTGTATTATAAAATAAACAAAAATTCAAAAGTAGATGTGGGCTATAACAATCGACAAAAAAAAGAATTAGAAGATTATTATAGTTTTAGAAATAGATATTTTGCTTCTATTTATTATAAATATAAAATAAAAAAAATAACGTTAACAAATAGGCTTAGATATCAAACTTCAACTTATACTGATAAAGATAATAGTAATTCAAACTTTATCCGTTATAAACTAAGCGTTAAATATAACGTAAATACAAAAATAGATTTTTCATTGTCAAACGAAATTAACTGTCCTTTGTTTAACCCTAATACCTTACCAATTAATAGAAACAGAAGTGCCGCAGAATTAACTTACCGTTTCACTAAAAAAATAAACACAGAAATTTATTTTATGTTTCAACGAAAATACAATTACAAAGGAGCGCCGCGAAGACAATTTATTATTGGAGCAAATTTAAATTTCGAATTTTAGTCAATTAACAATACTTTTCTATTTTATCATTAATAAACAAATCATTTTTTGAGGCATGAATTTTTAAATTCATAATTATTTCATCGCAATAATTTTTTAATATAAAGTTTTGTAGTTTTTCAATTAACTCGTAAACTATTTTGCTTTCACCCTCAACTACGGTTTCAAAAGGGCAAACAACATGTTTTAACTCACTTTCTTTAATTAATTTAATTGCTTCATCTACAACATAAATTAAATCTAAATTAGTTTTAATTGGTAATAATTGTATAGCAACATTAATTATCATTTAGTTCTAATTCGCTAAGTTTTAAAGACATTGTATTAACTAAATTTTGAAGAGATTTTTCGGCCATAGATTTTATAATGGGATTTAAATCGCCCATTAATTCAACTTTACAATGCCCTGGCTCTTCACCAACACCAATTAAATTGGCTTTTAAAGAAAAATTAAATTTTGCTAAACCTTCACTCGAAAATAAAATATAGTTAAAAGGTTTTTTTTCTATAATTTTAATTTTCATAGGAGTTATTCCTTTAATATTAAAACTGCATTCATCGTTATTAAATACAAAATCTTCAACTTTATCTTCTGGTAAAATTGATTTAAAGTTTTTAAAATCAGATAAAAAATTAAACAACAACTTTAAACTACTTTTTGTATGATTTTCGTTGCTATAAATTGTAAAAGCTGCCATTAATTTTATTTAATTAAAGCTGTACCCCACTCTGCTGGGTTTTCGCGCCATTTAGTTAAGCTATCCACAACATTTTCGCTAATAAAATTCTTTTTAACTGCAGCATCTATTAACGTTGTATAATCTGATAATGTTTTTAAAGTGCATTTTGCCTCTTTAAAATTTTTATTAGCCTCATCAAAACCATATGTAAAAATTGCTGCCATTCCTTTTACAACACACCCTCTCTCTCTAAGTGCATTTACAGCTTTTAAACTACTGCCACCAGTACTAATTAAATCCTCTATTACAACTACACTCTGCCCACTTTCAATATCACCTTCAATCATATTTGTTAATCCGTGTTTTTTTGCTTCACTTCTAACATAAACAAAAGGCAAACCCATTTCTTGTGCAACTAGTGCGCCTTGTGCAATTCCTCCTGTTGCAACACCTGCAATAACATCAGGTTTTGCAAAGTGTTTATTAATGGTTTCAACAAATTGTTGTCGAATGTATGTTCTAATTTGTGGGTACGAAAGTGTTTTTCTGTTATCGCAATAAATAGGAGATTTCCAGCCACTAGCCCAAGTAAAAGGATTTTCTGGTTGTAATTTAATTGCTTTAATTTGTAATAAAAATTCTGCAACTTTAAGCGCAGGATCATCAAAGGTTGTCATGCTACAAAATTAATTTATGTTTTAACTAAACCATTAATATTTTATGAACATAAGAATTTATTATAACGCTAATTTTATCGAACTAAAATCTAAACGCACTCAATCTGCACATAATCAGGATATTGTAAAATCAAATGAAATTAATAATGAAATAAAAACAATTGTTAAAAATTTATTATTAAAAAACGAAAATACTTTTAATGATTTGGATTTAAGTTATTTTATAGATTTTTTTAAAAAAGAACACAAATTTATTAAAGCCGCAGGTGGATTAATTAAAAAAAATAATCATTATCTTTTTATAAAAAGATTAGGAAAATGGGATTTACCAAAAGGCAAACTAGAAAAAAATGAAACTGAACAAACTGGTGCAATTAGAGAATGTGAAGAAGAGTGTGGAATAAATAATTTACATATCATAAAACAAATACCTTCTACTTTTCATATTTATGAACATAAACAAAAATTAATTTTAAAAGAAAGTATTTGGTTTTTAATGGAAACAGATTTTAATGAAAATTTAACTCCTCAATTAGAAGAAAATATAACTGAAGTTAAATGGTTTACCATTGATGAAATTAAAAAAAATGTTTTGCTAAATACCTACCCAACTATAAGCGATTTATTACATAATACAATTTCATAAAATGAACTATAAAGCTATTGAAAATAAAGTAAAAGAACTGGTAATTGATGTTGGTGCATGGATTAGAAATGAACGATTAAATTTTAATTATGATAAAATTGAAATTAAAGGTTTAAATGATTTAGTTAGTTACGTTGATAAAACTTCAGAAGAAAAATTAGTTAATGGTTTAAAAAGTATTATACCTAATTCAGGATTTATTGTTGAAGAAGGAACGGAAACAGTAACAGCTGATTATAATTGGATTGTTGACCCCTTAGATGGTACAACAAACTTTATTCATGGTATAAATTGTTATGCAATTAGTGTTGCTTTAGAACATAAAGGCGAAATTTTAGTTGGTGTAGTTTATGAAATAACTTACAACGAATGTTTTTGTGCCTCTGTTGGTAATGGCGCTTTTTTAAACGAAAATAAAATTAATGTAAGTAAAGTTAATAAATTATCAAATGCTTTAATTGCAACTGGATTTCCGTTAAATAACTTTACACATTTAAACTCCTATTTTAAAACACTTGAACATTTAATTAAAAACACACATGGTGTTAGGAGGATTGGAGCCGCCGCTGCAGATTTATGTTATTTAGCCTGCGGTAGAGTTGATGGCTTTTTTGAATATAATTTAAAACCTTGGGATGTTGCTGCTGGTGCTTTAATTGTTATAGAAGCTGGTGGTGTTGTTTCAGATTTTAAACTTAAAAACAATTGGTTATTTGGAAAAGAAATTATAGCAAGTAATAAAGAAATTTCTAGTACTTTTGCGCCGCTAATTTCAAATAACTTTAATGAAGGCAGTTAAAAAATTTCTAAAATACATTTTATATTTAATAGCAATTATCATAACTTTAGTTGTACTTGTTATTCTTTTTATTAACCCAATTGCTAAATGGGCTATTCAAAAATACGATACAAAATTTATTGGACGTGAAATTACATTAAACGCAATAAACATTGGCGTTTTAAGTGGCTCGCTTGATATTGTTGGATTAACTGTTTACGAAAAAAATAGCGATAAAAGATTTTTAACTTTTGGCGAATTAAAAACTAAAATTAGCGTTTGGCAAGCAATAAAAAACAAATATAATATTGAATATTTCGAATTGAGTAATTATTCTGTAAGCATTTTACAAAATGGTAGTAAATTTAATTTTGACGATTTGCTTGAGTTAGGAAACGACACAACAACTACAAAAAAACCAGAAGTTGAAAATACCGAACCCACACAATGGTTTTTAAATAAACTTAATTTAAATAATGGTACAATATTGTATAATGATAAACAAGTAGGAATTAAAACAACTTTAAATAATTTAAATGTTTTGCTTCCTGTTTTTAATTATAACTCAGATAAATTATTTGTTGAAACAAATTTTCAAGTAAATAAGCAAGGTAAGGTTAAAGCTGATTTAGATTTAACTTTATCTAATTTAAAATACAAACTTAATTGTAGTATTAATCAATTAAGTATAAAACCATTTTACCCTTACCTAAAAGAAATGCTTTTAGCAAAAGATTTTAAAGGTTTATTATCTACCAATTTAAAATTATCGGGTAGTTTTTCAAACCCTAGCGATATAGCATTAAAAGGACATATTGGTTTAAATACTTTTTTATTAACTGATGTATTAAATGAAAAATTAACTGCTATAGATCAATTAAAAATCACAATAGACTCTATTAATGTTCCTAAAAGTATATTTAACATTAATACAATTGAGCTTAATGGAGCTTATGTAAAAACCGAATTGTATGAAAATGGCACAAACTTTAATCGATTATTAAAATCAGATCCAAATCAGGCCGTAAGTACAAACTCTACAACTAATACCGACACTTTAAAAGTTGAACAAACGCAAACTAGCAGCTCTAATTTATTTATATTAATTGCAGATTATGTAAAAATGGTTGCTAAAGATTATATTTTAAACACATACAGTGCTGATAAAGTTTCTTTAAATAACATTGAAGTAGATTATAGCGATTTTACTTTAGGTGAACAGTTTTATGTTAATTTAGAAAACATGAGCATTAACAGTAATCGCATTAGTAGCGAAAACGAAAGAATTACTGCAACATTTAGCACTAACATAAATCAAAAAGGAAATTTATTAGTTGATATTAGTTCAAACCCAAAAGATTTTTTAGAAATGGATTTTAAAACAGATTTAAAAAGCTTACCATTAACCATGTTTAACCCTTATGTAAAGTACTATTTAGCCCATACATTTAAAACTGGCGATTTAAATTTACTTATTCAAACATCTATTAACGCTAACCATCAACTTAAAGCCGAAAATAATTTATTAATAGAAAAAATTAAATGTAATAAGCGTATTAAAGGAATTAAAACTGCGGCTAAAGTTCCATTAAAGCTTGGTGTAGCAATGCTTAGAGACCCTAAAGGAAATATAGATTTTAAATTCCCTGTAAATGGCAATTTAAACGACCCTAAATATAAAATTGGAAAAATTGTTTTAAAAATATTCGAAAATTTATTGGTAAAGGCTGCAACTGCACCATTTAATGCTGTTGGTAGTTTATTAGGTAAAAAAGAACCAGCAACAGAATTTGAATTTGATTATTTACAAACCGATTTTAATAATAAAGAGCAACGTAAAGTACTCGAAAAAACAGCGGAAACTTTAATACAAAAGCCTGAGTTAGCCATACAATTTACACAAAATGTAAATATTGAAAAAGAAAAAGAATTGCTAACATATAGGCTTGCTAAAGAAATTTACTTAAATAACCCAACTTATGTTTCGCCTAAAAAAGAAGACGAAATAAAAAACATAGATAAGTTCGATAATAAAGATTCATTGTTTACTTATTATGTTTCATCACAATTTAAAGACTTAAACACTAAAATTTCGCATTTAGATAAATGTAAACGTTTAGTTGGTGAAGATAAAATTAAACAAAAATTGGAAGAAATATTTATAAAGCGAGAAAATGAAATAAAGAGAATTTTAATTGAAAATAAAGTAAACGAAAATCAAATTTTATTAAACAGAAATAGTGACAAAAAAGCTAATCTTAATCAAGTTAGGCCTTCAATAACGTTTGATATAGATAGTAAAGATTAAATAAACAGATTTATAAATTTGAAAAATCTTCCCAAAATTTAGGGTATGATTTATTTACAACCTCAGCATTTTTAATTTGTATATTATTAAATTTTAAAGCTAAAGGTGCAATACACATAGCCATTCTATGATCGTGATAAGTTTCAATTTCTAATTTATTTAATGAATTTGTGTGTTTTACAATTTTTAAACTTTCATCGGTAATTTCAATTTCTACTCCAAACTTTTCCAATTCATTTTTTAAGGCTTGTATCCTATCCGTTTCTTTTATTTTTAAAGTTTTTAAACCAGTTAAATTGCAAGTTATATTTAATCCAACACAAGTTGCTGCAATGGTTTGTGCTATATCCGGGCAATTAGAAAAATCATAATTTAAGTTAGTTAAGTTGGTTTTATTTTTTGTTAAAATTATTTGATTATTATTAAATTTTGTATTTACACCTAACTCAGAATATATTTTTGGCAAAACAGAATCAGCCTGTAAACTGTTAGTGCTAAACTCGTTTAATATTAACTCACAATCATTACTTAATGCTGCAATACTATACCAATATGAAACTGAAGACCAATCCGATTCAATACTAAAATCATTTTGTTTTGTTTTATACTCGCTTGGCTCAACAACAATATTTTCGTTTACCCAATTAACATTAACACCAAATTGTTTCATTAAATTAATTGTCATGTTTATATAAGGCTTTGATGCTATTTCTCCTTCTATACATATTGAAAGTTTATTATTTAGATAAGGTGCAACTAACAATATTGCACTAATATATTGGCTACTAATATTTCCTTTAATTGAAATATTTCCTCCTTCTAATTTTTTTCCAATAATTTGTAAAGGCGGAAAACCTTCTTTTTCTAAATAGGAAATTTGTGCGCCTAAGCTTTTTAAACAATCTACCAAATCTTTTATTGGGCGTTTCTTTAAGCTATCTGAGCCGGTTAAAATCCACTCGCCTTCGGTGCAAGCTAAATAAGCAGTAAGAAAGCGCATATCTGTACCAGCATGATTTACATTTATCTTTTTTGAATTATAAGTATTAATATCAAATAATGCTTTTTTAAGTAACTCACTGTCTTCTGAATTTGATTCATTAATTAAATTAAGATTTAATTTTCCTAATGCTTTTATTATATATAAACGATTTGTTATACTTTTTGAACCACTTATAAAAAAGTGTTTATTAATTCGTTTATTATTTAGCTTTAACAATAAATCCATTTAAAGATTTTATATTACTTTTTGGCGTTATGAATTAAAACAAAGTCTAAAATAACTAAAGCCGCCATAGCTTCTACAATTGGTACTGCTCTTGGTAAAACACATGGGTCGTGCCTTCCTTTGCCATCAATAATTATTCCTTCACCTAAAACATTAACGCTTTTTTGTTTTTGCATTAGAGTTGCAACTGGTTTAAATGCCACATTAAAATAAATATCTTCACCATTACTTATACCTCCTTGTATCCCTCCACTGTTATTAGTTTTTGTTTTAATAGAATTATTTTCATTAATAAAAACATCGTTTAATTCAGAACCTTTATAGTTAACCGAGTTAAAACCACTTCCAATTTCGAAACCTTTTGCAGCATTAATACTTAACATAGCTTTTCCTAATTCTGCATGTAATTTATCAAAAACAGGTTCTCCTAATCCTGATGGAACACCTTTAATTACAGCACTTACGCAGCCTCCAATTGTATCTCCTTCTTTTTTAATTGACTTTATTAAATCAATCATTTTTTGGGCAGTTTCTAATTCAGGACATCTAATTTCTGTTGTTTCAATTTCGTTTAAATTTAAATTTAAATAATTATTTAAAACTTTTATTTGCCCTACTTGCGATACATAAGCAGTAATTGTAATGCCCTTATTTTTTAAAATTAATTTAGCAATAGCTCCGGCAACTACTCTACAAGCAGTTTCGCGAGCCGATGACCTTCCTCCACCATTATAATCTCTTATTCCATATTTTTGTTGGTAGGTATAATCAGCGTGCGATGGGCGATAAACATCTTTTAAATGTTCGTAATCATTAGGCTTTTGATTTTCATTATAAATTATAAAACCAATAGGTGCACCTGTTGTTTTACCTTCAAAAATCCCTGATAAAAAAGTTACTTTATCACTTTCTTTTCGTTGACTAACTATGTTGGATTGAGCAGGTTTTCTTCTATCCAATTCGTTTTGAATAAATTCAAAATCAAGTTTAATATTAGATGGGCAACCATCAATTACACCACCAATAGCAATACCATGGCTTTCGCCAAAGGTTGTTAAAGTAAAAAGTTTTCCTATAGTATTTCCAGCCATAAATTATTACAAGTATAAATTTACAACAATATGATTAAATACGTTTTTTATTTTTAATATTTATAAGTGAAAAAATTAAGTTTAAATAAGTTTGATTTTGTACGCTTTAACAACACGTTTTATCATTAGGAAACCAAGAGTTGTTATAATTACAATTAAATTGCGATTTAATTTTTATGAAACTAAAACATTAAATACTCAACAAATCAACAAAAGTCTATTTTGTCCATTTTTTTCTTTAGGTGCGCGATGAACGCATGGTAAAACTTTGCTTTCAGGACAATCAACTGAAATCTTCCATAAGTGGCAATTTCCCAAGCTAATAGGTTGTGCATTATGTATAGGTTGATAATGAAGGTCAAAAAAATTTTCTCTTAAATACAATTCAAAATCTTCATCTGCTCCGCGATAATTTTTTTTTAATTCATCTCGTATTTCCGGAATAAGAACTTTTTGAATAGCCTCTGAATTTGGTAGTATGTCGCTTGGTTCGCCATAATAAGTACATAAAAAAGTAGCTGTAGGTACTGGAGAAGAGTCAACATGAAAAGAATAAACATCAGTTGAAAAAATTGAGTTAGCATCATCTTTCTCGTAACATTTAATTAAGTTAATAGTTGGCGAAGCCCCATAATCTTTTAATAGTTTATAATCGTTTAATAGGATTTCTCTTGCAAGATTTCCTTGCTCTGTTAATTTAAGTTCTATTAGTTCATTGCAACTAACAACAGTAATATTTTCTTTTAGTTGTACCTTTTTAGTAATTTCAGCAAAATCACCTTTTAGTTCACGTGTCCAACAAATCGCGTTTACGTTTCCGTTAAATTGTGTTGATACAAGTTCATTAAAACTTGTAACACATTGAATTTGTTTTGATACATAAGGAAAATTCATTATTAGGCCAATTTACATATAAAATCAAAAAAAGTCGCTAATAAGCGACTTTTAATTTAAGTACCCCCATCCGAACCGAATGTAAACCAAATCCTAGAAGATACAAGGGCTTTGGCTCAAATTTGGGACTTGTACGGCCACTTGGTTAACGAGGCACCGAATGTGCTTTAATTTCAAAATAGTCTGTTTACAATACGTTATTCTGCTTCTCCAAAATACTTTTAAGGAGTTCGAGGCCTTTCATATTTACCTTCTGTATCCAACAAAGCTTATAAATACATACCCCCTGAAACCTCAATGCGTTGTCCGTTCACCCACTTGGCATCTTCGGTACATAGAAAAGCAACAATACTTCCAATATCATCCGCATTACCTACTCTTCCTAAAGCTGTTTGACTCGCCAAAAAGCCTTTCATTTGAGGATTATTGCGAATAGCGGCATTATTAAAATCTGTTTCAATCGCTCCCGGAGCAACTATGTTGGAACGTATTCCGCGGTTACCATACTCCTTTGCAACGTATTTACAGAATACTTCCACAGCTCCTTTTAATGAAGAATAAACAGAATATCCTGGTACACAAAAGCGCGTGGTACCTGATGAAATAAATACCACACCGCCATTATCATTTATCATAGGTAGGGCTTTTTGCGTGAGGAAGTAAACCCCTTTGTAATGAATATTCAATAAATTATCGAATAATTCTTCTGTCACTTGTGCGATGGGTACTGTAGCACCAATTCCGGCATTATTAATCAGGAAATCAATTTTATCTGTATTCCATTTACTCTTTAATGTTTCGTTAACAGTTTTAAGAAATCCATCCAATCCCTTTACATTGTTTGCATCAAATTGCAAAGCCTGCGCTTTACGTCCCATGTTCGTTATTTCATTAACAACATTTCCAGCCTCAGATTCATTTGTGTTATAGGTTAAGACTACATCAATCCCTTTTTTCGCCAGTGATAATGCCATATCTTTACCAAGGCCTCTGCTGCCTCCGGTTACAAGAGCTATTTTGTTTTTTGATTCCATCTTTTTTTGGTTAAAATTATGACACAAAGATGGGGTGGATAGGTCGATAAAAAATGGTGAGAACTTAAGTATTTACTTAAACTTTATTTTTTGCCTGTATTGCTTCGGTGTCATGCCTAGCATTTTTTTAAAGAACTTGGTAAAATTGGAAGGGTCGTAGGTTAATTGTATAGCTACATCTGCAATAGCTTTATCTGAATTTTGAAGTAGGCCTTTGGCAATTTCAATTAACTTTTCTTCGTAAATATCACAAGGCGATTTTCCCGTTGTTTCTTTAATAGTATTACTTAAATGAATAGGATGCACATAAAGTTTTTCGGCCATGTCCTGAACCTCGAATAACTTTAGTGCTTTACCTTCAACAACCTCTTCCATGTGCTTATCCAGCACTTCGTAAAAATGCGCTGTCAATTCATCACTACGTGAGCCTGTTATTTTATTTATTGTTTTAGAAGGCATAAACAAATTTATTCAATTTACTGCATAGTACCTTGCCAACCACCAAAAACTTATCAGGTACAAAATCCTTTGGGCAACTCCCTGATAGTTTTTAATAAGCCCGAAAGCCAAAGAGCAACTAATAATCAATGCAAAGAATAATAAGTGTTTCCATTTGATATCAGGGATTTTTTCCAAGTACCATTGCAAAAGAATACCTATGCTAAACGCAATTCCTGCAATTTGTGCAAAAGCGGAATGCAAATTAGAATGCAATTGCGAGAAATTAGTAGTTTCCGGATGCACAAACGGTTTGGTGCAAAAAATTCCAGTTAAAGCAACACACGATCCGTAAATCAAAATTAATGCATTATTAAAGTTCACACCATTTAACAATATACCTGAACTCAATATAATGCCAAACAGCAAAAAACCCGTTTGCATGATAAGTTTTTTACTATAACCCTGCGCGCCTAAATCGCTGATAGTATTTTTTACAAATGAATACTCCGGGGACGAAAAAATATGTGCAACTATAATAAAACTCAAAAAGATGCTTACCGAAATAAGGGGATAATGTAATTTAAAATAGGCCGCCATTTTTTATCTATAGTTTTGCATGATGTTATAAATATCAGGAAAATTCTTCATTGCTTTTATCGAAACAATAATAAGCAATAAACTAATGCCCATTGTTACAAAACTTTTAAGAAATGGAAATATCATCAAGCAATAAACAATCATAAACCCGGAAACTATAATGCTAATCAATCCACCACACTGAATTTTATTCAGCATCATCAGATAGCAAACGAAAACAACTGCGCCTGATAGCATCAAAACGTGTCCATCCATTAAAAGGCGAAGGAGATCACGGTTATATTTGCCCTTATGATTGATAAGCACAAATACATCGTGCAGTACCCCATTTCCGAAGTACCACAACGATGCAACAAGTGTCCAATGTATAGATAACAGCCAATTCAATTAGCTTACTATTTTAAAGTTAAATGCTCCGTTTTGAGTAGCACCCCATATGCGTAACCATACAGGTAATACTGATTCGGTTCCTCTTGCAGAACTAATGCCGCCAAGATCAAGTATATTGTTTTCTTTCCACCCGAATTCATTCATAAGTGATTTCACTTTCTTTTTCGCGTCAGCATCTTCCCCGCAAATAAAAGCAGTATGATCCCCTCCGCCAATCATATTCGGATTAACCATTAATCCGCACCACATGGTATTTAGAGCTTTTACTACTTTAGTATCCGAAAACGTTTTTTGAATCTCCTCACCCAGTGAATTTGTATTAGAAAGTTCCGGCAACAAACTCGGCGGCATTCCTTTACTGAAATCCAACGGATTGGCAACATCGATAAGTATTTTTCCTTTTAAATTCTTAGCCTCGGCTAATTTCAGGGCGTTGATTGAGTTTCCGCCTTGTGTAACATTTAAAATGATGTCGCCAAAAGCTGCTGCCTCGGCAAAAGTTCCCAGTTTTACAATTTTATTAGCGCCATGCCACTCGCTGAAGGGCGGATTTCCATATCCATCCTTTGCTGTGCTTGCTAATTTTTCGGACACGTTTCTTGTTCCCATCATTACGTCATGTCCTAATGAAGTTAATTTTGAAGCGAAGGTTTGACCAACGGTTCCTGTTCCAATAATTGCTATTTTCATCTTATTCATTTTTTAAAGGTTAATAATTGACATTACAAAGGTGCATTGTTTCACCCTCCTGGTAATGGTCAAAAACATGGTTAAAATGGTAGATTCGGGTTTAGCTTCCCGCTTTCCTGAATTCTAAAGGAGTTTTGTCGGTATGCTTCTTAAAGAATTTGCCAAAATTAGCCGGATCGGAGAAGTTAAGCTGGTAAGCTATTTCAGCAATATCGAACTCTGTGAATTGTATAAGAGACTTTGCTTCTGCCAGTATTCGTTCATTGATAAATGAAAGTGCATTTTTTCCGGAAGCTGATTTTACGGAATGGGAAAGGTGATTGGGAGTTACTGAAAGTAGGTTGGCATATTCTTCAATGGTTCTTTTTTCGATATAATAACTATTCACTAACTGAATAAATTTTTGCAATAAGATCTGCTGAGGGTTTGTAAAGCCTTCTTCCCATTGATTGAAAGCGGTGGTAAATTCCTTTAGCTGATATAATAATGCAAGTAATTTTACAGTCGCAATAGTATGTTTCTCGTCATTTGAATTTTCATAAGATGAAAAAACCTCTTCAAAATGGGGGGCAAATTCTTTAAACTTTGAATGATTTAACTTGAAAAAGTTAGTATGCAAAATATTAAAAAAGGGAAATTCCTTTTCGAAAACCGGCTTAAAGAACGAAAAACACTGTGGTTTAAAATAGATCAGATAGCCATTAGCTGTATTATCCCTAAAGAAACTGTATAAAAGTCCTGGCGATTGAAAAACCAAAAAAGAATCCAATTTGGTGACGTCTGTGCTGTCGTAAGTAATCTTTGTTTTTCCGGCATTTGTTACTAAGGCTATGAAATAAAAATCCTTTCGGAATGGCGGTTTATAATTATTAATTGAACCTTCGTTCTCTTTTAGCCTTAGGCAAAAGAAATTTGGATTCGGAGTCTTATAATCAGATGGGATCGATTGTAAGAAATCATTGATCTCTTTGTAATAAGGAATTATTGCCATATTCGAGGTAAAAACGCGACTCTAAAATACATTTTTTATTGCTACATGATTGAACCTTGGTTAATAATTCAATATATCAATGAACGACAAAAAGCGAAGAATTACTCCGCTAAAATTCAAACGATTAAAGTCCCTTATTTTTTGATCTTATGGATCTGAGCAGCCTTATCAAAGCCAAATCAAATTGGATTCATGTTAAAAGATACTAGTGAAAATTTTGTATTTTAATTACGAGAAAAATAATTGCGATATGAAGTCAGAAAAGTAAGTATAGGTAAATGCAAAATGATTTTACAAAAAGATGGATCTGTTTATACAGATGAGGAAGTTTCTCAAATAAGAGATTATTTGTACATGTTAGCAGAAATTGAACATGAAGTGTTTCTAAAAACCCTAAAGAAGAAAGTTGAAGCAAAAAAAAACTCTTGAGTTAGTTAAATCCCACTTCCGAACTCGAACCTGCAACTCCTTGAAAATAAACGGTTTTTTATTTTAGCGATACTTTATCGAACCAAAAACCCCTGATAATTAAGACTTTATCAGGGGTTTTCCGGTTAAGTACCCCCGTCCGAACCAAATGTCAACCAAATCCTTGAAGATACAAGGGCTTTGGCTCAAATTTGGGACTTGTACGGTCATCTTCTTTCGGAGGATAAAATTTCTTAATTGAGGCAAAAGTAAGGATTTTTAATTTCCGAGATTTTGCCCATTATTTAAAGTTGTAACTCAAGGTCTTCGTACTCCTTTTTAACCAAAGCACCCTCAGAGTTTCCAACCCCTTCTTTTCCAATTAGCTGCGCAACAGGATAGGCAGTCAAATACCCATCTTCTAAGGGCTGCGCAAGCGATAACAGGTGCTTTTTGTCGTTTTCGGTATTTACCTCCATAAGCCACTCGTCTTGGATTTCTTTCGGTAATACGAAGGGCATTCGGCATTCCTCGGAATCTCTCGGCACGTTGTGAATTTTAGCCATTAAATCGTTGGCTTGGCAGGTCAGTATTGAAATAGAATTAATGGTTTGCCCATTTTCTTTGTTTTGCCACTTACTCCATAGACCAGCCAATGCTAAAGGCTCCTCATCGTGGGCAGCAATTTTAAAGGGAAATTTCTTTTTGCCTTGGGTGTGGTATTCAAAGAAACCATCGACATAAACTAAGCATCTCATCTTTTTTGCTGATTCTCTGAAAGAAGGCTTTTCAAAGATGGACTCAACCCTTGCGTTCAAAGTTTGGTTTTGAATCTTCTTAGCATCAGCCTCCGTTTTAACCCAAGAAGGAATTAATCCCCAACTAAAGAATTGCGGTTCTAGAGGGTCTAAATTTGTATAAGTACGAAGCTTTGGATGTGAAAATCCATTAGCGAAATAATATGGTTGATGGAGATCTTCCGCACTTACTTTTCTTTTTCTGCGCTCTAGATCATCCAATTTTCTTTGCAATTCATCAGCCTTGTGATGATCGCATCGATGAATTGCGTATCGTAATTCTTCTAAAGTTTCTGATATTACTTGGTAGCACATAGCTTTTAATTTATAATAAAGGTACAAATTATTTCATCCTATAACGAGGTAGACCAATCTCATGTTCTTGAGGATATGGCGCTCGGTGGGTTGAACTTACATCCTGTTTGATTTGTTGATGAACCTTGTATTGTCTGCCACTTGAACTTGAATATCTAGGGTCAGGAACGAAAGGCATTTTTGCCATTTTAGATACTGTAATTGTTGGGAAGTGAAAGTCGACTTCAACTTTACCATAAAGCAAATAACAACCACCGCCAAGGAAAGGATAGTTAACTAAACTATCTGCAAAATGAGCTGTATCAAAATACTCGCCTTCAGCATCTATCCAAGTACCAAAATACATTGTTCCCTTTTTAGTTGGTACTTGCTTAGTTGAAACTAGATATGCAATCATGCGCACATTCTTTTTGTGATGATTAAGCAAATCTTTTGCAAACACATCGCCTCTGAAATCCGTCTTTAATAAATCAAACGGAGAACATGAAACAGGAAAACTTAAAATTTCAATTTCATCAAATGCATCTTCGAAAGGTGATCTTTCTAAAACAGGTAGCTTATATTCTTTTACCGGCTCTTCAATCAACATTATGTTGTTGCGTTCAGGGCGGTAATTAACTAAAAGCAATCGTGCAGCTAATACAAGTTCATTCTTTCCTTTTCCTGTAAATCTGAATGCTCCAATAAAGATGAGTGTTTGTATTCCCTCAATACCAATTGGAATGCGTCTTATAAAATCTTCTAAAGATTTATAGTCTCCATTCTTTTCTCTCTCTTCAATAATAGAGTTCGCAAGTGTAGATTCCAGGCTCCTCAAATGCATCAACCCTAAATACACATCTGTTCCATAAACAGTCGTTTGATAAAGGCTTTTATTTACACAAGGATTATGAATTGTTGCACCGGACATCTTCGCTTCATGAACATAAATTTCTGCTCTGTAAAAGCCGCCACCGTTGTTTATGGCAGAAACCATGAATTCAATTCCATAATAAACTTTTAAGTAAAGGCTTTGATAACTCTCAACTGCATATGAAGCAGAGTGTGCTTTACAAAAAGAATATCCTGCAAAGGATTCAATTTGTCTATACACTTCCTCACTAAGTTTTTGTGGATGACCTTTCTTTTCGCACGACAAAAAGAATTGCTCTTTTACTGCAATTAATTCTTTTAGCGATCTGCTTTTACCACTAATTGCCCTCCGCAAAATATCTCCATACGAAGCTTCAAGTCCGGCATAATGCAATGCAATTTTTATTACATCCTCTTGATAAACCATCACACCATATGTTTCGCCTAATTGCTCTTTAAAGACATCATGGAAGTATTCAAATTTATCCGGGTTGTTGTGCCTAAAGATGTATTCCCTCATCATACCACTTTGAGCAACGCCCGGTCGAATAATACTTGATGCAGCTACAAGAACTTTATAGTTGTCACATTTTAATCTTCTAAGTAGTCCTCGCATTGCAGGACTCTCAATATAAAAGCAACCAAGTGTCTTTCCCTTACTTAACCATTCATTACACTTAGGTTCATTTTTTGAAAGTGAAACATCTCGAATGTTTACTTTAATTCCTCGATTCTTTTCAATCAATTTTACTGTGTCGTCAATTGTGCCTAATCCTCGTTGACTCAAGATGTCGAATTTCTCGAAGCCGACATCTTCAGCAATATGCATATCAAATTGAACGATTGGAAATCCTTTTGGTGGCATTTCTAATGCAGTAAAATTTGTGATGGGTTCTTCTGATATTAGAATACCGCAGGAGTGCATACTTCTTTGATTCGGATACTTCTCAAGCATCATTCCATACTCTTCGACCAATTGAGCAACCGAATTTTTATCGTGTGCATGCATTGGTGATTTTGCTAATGCATCAAGCTCTTCTTTTGGAAGACCGAATACTTTTCCAACTTCACGAAATATTGAACGATACTTGAACTCAACATTTGTCCCACAAAATGCAACGTGATCTGCACCGAATCGCTTAAAGATGTATTCAAGAATGATATCTCGTTCCTGCCATGACCAATCAATATCAAAGTCCGGTGGACTCTTTCTATTTGAGTTCAAGAAGCGCTCAAAGTATAAATCCAATTCTATCGGGCAGATATCTGTTATTCCTAAACAATAACTCACAATACTATTTGCACCGCTACCCCGACCAACATGCATGAAGCCACAACTGTTACTGAAGCGAATAATGTCCCATGTAATAAGAAAGTATCCGCTGAAGTTTAATTCATCAATAACCTTTAACTCTTTTAATACTCTTGCCTGTGCCTCCTTGTTATTCTTACCATAGCGTTTGACTAATCCTTGATGTGCCAAATTTTCAAGTAGTAATTTATCAGCCTCTTTGCTTTCCGTATAATACTTACGGTTTCTCGGAGTATGAAATTGAAATTCAAAATTGCACACTTCAATTAACTGTTCTGTATTTTGAATAATTTCAGGATAGTCTTTGAATTTCTTGAGCAACATTTCTGTTGGTATCATTAATTCCGTGGTGTTGCAAAAGTCTCTTTTTTTAAGTTTGGAAAGAATGACGTTGTTGTCAATCGCTCTCAAAATTTTATGAAGATTAAATTCTTTTTTTGTTCTGAAAGTAACAGGCTGTAGCACCACCATTTTGTCTATTCTGCTTTTCCATTCAGGTCTGAACAACTTGATTAATTGATTGCTTTGCACACCTATGTATTCAAAGTCTCGCAATTCGTTTGGAGTATTATCCATAGGATAAATTACTGCAACATTAGAGAATGCAGGAGCGACTGATGGTAGCGGTGTGTTGTCAAAATTGTGTTTTGTTATAAGACGACACATCTCACCAATACCATCTTTGCTTTTTGCAAGTCCAATGAAAAGTAATTTGTTATCCTGCCGGAAATCAACGCCAACTAAAGGTTTTATATCTGCTGCTTTACATTCTTTATAAAAATCATAAATGCCTGTTACAGTATTTATGTCTGTAAGAGCTAATGTTTTTACTTGACAGCTCTTTGCTTGTTCAATTAAATCTGATAATGGAATTGTTCCATAACGGAGGCTGTGATATGAATGGCAATTTAAATACATGGTTTTTCATCTTTTAACTTTTCTACTTTCTTTCATTAATGTTCCTGCACAGCGAGTAACAGCATCAAATCCGAATCGGTTTTTCATTCTATCAATAGCTTGATACAACGACATCATTTCGGTAGTGTCATCAAACATGTCTATTTGATATGTGCCTCTTACTAAGCCTGTGAAGCGAACCCCTATCAATCTTAATCGCATTCTTCTGTCGTAGACTTTATCAAAGAGGTCTGTTACTTTATCAATTAAAATATGATCACAGGATGTATAGATTGTTCTGCATTGCTTTGTTTCTGTATCAAAATTGTTGTAGCGTATTTTAATTACTACGGTAGAAGTAAGCAATTGCTCCGAGCGTAACTGATACGCTAGTTTCTCAACCATTGCAACAAGTAGAGCTTTCAGTTTAACAATATCAATCGTATCCTTTTCAAAGGTGTGTTCTGTTGAGATTGATTTTCTTTCTGAGTATGGCTCGACAGGTGTATTATCAATACCGTTTGCCTTCTTCCAAATCTCCAATCCATTCTTTCCTATCATTTGTTGCAGCAACTCCGCTGGCATTTCTGATAGTGTTTGTATGTTTCTAATTCCAATGCGTGAGAGTAATTGAAATGTTACATCTCCGAGCATTGGTATCTTTTGAATAGGCAAAGGATTTAAAAACTGTTTTACATTAGTTTCCGGAATTTCTAATTTGCCAAGTGGTTTTGCTTCTCCTGTTCCTATTTTAGAAACAGTTTTATTTACAGATAAAGCAAAGGTCATTGGTAAGCCGGATTCCTTCATCACTTTAGCAGTTAACTCATTTGTCCATTTGTAGCAACCGAAAAATTTATCCATCCCTGTGATGTCAAGATAGAATTCATCAATGCTCGCCTTTTCAACTACCGGGGCTTTATCTTTAATTATAGAAGTAACCTCGTGAGACTTGTTAGAATATAGTTCCATATCTCCTTTAATTACTTTCGCCTGTGGACAGAGTCGTAATGCTAATTTCATTGGCATCGCTGAACGAACACCAAAAGTTCGTGCCTCGTAGGAGCAAGAGGAGACAACTCCTCTGTCAGAAGTGCCACCAATAATAAGTGGCAGTCCGTTTAATTTTGGATTAACCAATCTCTCACAAGAGACAAAAAAGGTATCCAAATCCATATGTACAATAGATCTGCTCATTGTTATTAAGAAGGTTTTGGGGTTATAAAATATCTTGAAACAAAAATAGTTCATTTTGTATCATAAATTTGTATATTTGTTGATACAAATTGTATCAATGTCGATTTTCTCAGATAACATAAGGCATCTAAGGGCTCAAAAAGGAATCTCCCAAAAGAAACTAGCTGATGATTTAATCATCACAAGGGTTCGCCTTGCCAAATATGAAGAAGGTATAAGTGAACCTCCGTTTGATATTCTTAAACGAATGGCTTTATATTTCCATGTTAGTATTGATATTCTTATCTCGGTAAATCTGAAAAAAATACCAGCTGAGAGTATGCTCAAAATGGAAGACAATAGACTCTTGCTACCGATCACAATTGACAAGTCAGGCAGAGACTACATTGAAATACTTCCGCACAAAGCCAAGGCAGGATATTTAAGTGGTTACAGCGATCCCGATTTCATAGAGAAGCTACAGCAGATGCAGTTACCATTTGTATCGAATGGAAAACACAGAGCCTTTCCAATTGAAGGAGACTCAATGCCTCCTCACAAAGAAGGTTCTTTTATTGTTGGTCGTTACATTGAAAGTACCGCAGATATTAAGGACGGAAAGACTTATGTTGTTTTAAGTAGAAACGATGGAATAGTTTACAAACGATTGTATCGAAAAAACAAAAAAGAAAATACTTTCCTGTTGCATTCTGACAATGCCGTGTATAAACCTTTTGAAGTAAAGGCGAACGATATTCTTGAAATTTGGGAACACGTTTGTAGCTTCTGTACCAAGGAGTTTCAGCCGGATGATTTAGGAGTAATGAACATCAAAGATATGTTTCATAATCTGCGACTTGAAATTAGCGACGTAAGAGAAAAGGTTAATCGATTGGGATAACTTCCAATAGGTGTAATTGTAAAACTAAAATCGAACTTCTAATCTTACTTTAGTAGCACTGTAAAATGCACCAAGCATTGTCGAAATTCTTTTTCAAAAGATCGCTTTTTTTAATCCAAAAGTAAATCTTACCACAATCTCCCCACATCATTCCAGCTTTTTCTTCTTCTGAATCAATTTGAAGTAATAGTAACCAATCACTAGCCCCAGCTTCAAGCTCCTTCCTCAAAGGATTTTCATAACCGCTTGCATCTCCGCAATAAAGACCATTCGTTACTAATTGGCACTCAAGTTCCATCGTGCCTTGCACACAATTTGCATACCCTAATATTTGATTCTCAGAGCCACCACTTAGTTCAAAGTAATTGTCTGAATCAGCGTCATCAATTAATCCATTAATGGAATCTTCCTCCCACGTTGGAATACTTAGACTGTCTGAATAAGTAAGACGATTTGGTTTGAAAATTGAATGAGACTCTAGGTCACTAGGAAAATTATGTTTAACTGTTTCTTTCGATTCAGCAATGTAAACTATTTTAAAACGATTTCGATCTTTTGGATCAAAGCCCCACGCCTCTTGATCGGCACAATAAAAAAACGCTGCAAGTCCGTCTTTAGGCAAAAGTCCTGTCTTATCAAATTCTGAAACTTCAGCGAAGTTTATTTGTCCAATAAATGACAACGATTTACCATTCTCATTTTTTGGCCATACAAAATCTTTAGGTAAATGAGGCTGACCTCCAATTTTTGAAATTGCATTTTTAAAATCATCTTCCGTTGCAGGAATAAGCGTCAAGTCTATTTTGGGCTTGAGCAAAGGTTTTATTTTTCCGAAGTATTTTTCAAGATTGAATGCTTTGAACACTTTTTCTACATCAGCAATATCTTTGGGTTCTCCTTCTAAAACGTAACCAAGATTCATCTCATTTCCGTCCTTATCCTTTGCAGTAAACCACTTAAACATTTTATCGAGTATTCCCATGCGACTAAATTTAAAATTGCGATTAATTCACCGCAGTTATTCATATCCAAATTTAGTTCTTTTTGCTTATGGTTTCAATAAATCAAAGAACAACCAAAAGCGGAGATTTTCTCCGCTAAAATTCAAACAGTTAAAGCCCCTAATTTTTTGATCTTATGGATCTGTGCAGCTTTATCAAAGCCAACCCAATTACCCTCGGCATTTAGACCTCTATTGGCTAATTCACGCCTAACAAGCTGCTTTAAATCAAAGTCTCCCCTCAGAGCCTCTACCAATAAAGCGGTCGATGTTGTGCTAAAAATAAACCGTGGGTTAATGTCGTCAGCCCGGTTCTCATAATCTTTCGACATCATTCTGTCCTTTCCGGTTTGCGTTAATTCGCCACCGATCTCCACCCAAATTTTAGGTGGAATTTCTTCCCGAACAATAGTCTCTAATCTTGATGCATAATTCATGGCTTGTTTGAAATCCCCTTCATCGTAGTATTTCTTTACCAATTTTAAATCACGCCAATCGGAGTTGTTCAGATGCTTTGGCTCTGTCCAGTCCGCTTCCTGTTTTTGCTTCTTTTTCATGGTGTCTACGTTCGATACTTTCTTCGGAACTTCCAAGTTCTTTCCGCTCTTTCTTACACCACTTACTGCACCTTCCCAATCGTAAACAATCTCTTTGTCCTCTCCGGCAATCTTTTTTAAATCTGTTTTCGAACCGTAGAGCTTAATTGAGAAATACGCAACTCCATGAGTAACATTGTATGAGTCGTTATATGCATGTTCTATTTCAAGAACTTTCACATTGACTTTCTTTTTCTTGATGATGGAATTTACAATCTTCGTTATTTCGGCAATTGCACGTTCAGGTTCATTATCTAAAATGTCAGTGACATCTTCTTCTTTCTCTCCCTTACGTTTGATATAAATAAACAGTTCGCCTAATGGAATAGGTAATTCTGCTTCAATCTCAATCACGTTTTGTTTTACGCCTGATAGTTCTTGCGGAGCATCATCAAAAATGCTCATCTCTCCTCCTTGATTGAAACGACCAAACTGCACAGCCTTTCCTCTTTCCGGTACTTCAATCACAACATCCACATCATGCTGATATGAATTAGCGCCTTTAAACTTTCCATCTTTAGTTGTTTGAAAAATAAAGATGAATGATTTACCCGGATTCTTGCGCTTAAGCATTTGCAAATCTTGTGGACTTAAACCAAGATTGTTAACGCTATCCAAAATAACAAACTGATATTTGCTTAAATCAGTTGGCAGATAGTCACTCACAAATAAATTCTCATGTTTTACATCTTTGTCGTTGAGTTTCATTTGAAGAGTAGCGTCCAACTTCTCTTCATTGGCAACATAAAGAACTGTTCCATGATTGCGAGCCAAGTATCCTGCAAAGTCAACGCACAAATAAGACTTACCCATTTTAGGTCTTCCAAAAACCATCGCAGTAAATCCTGGACTTGGATCACCAATAAGGTCAAACCATTTTCCGGTGAAACCAATTGAATTAAAATGAAGCTTTGCAAAATCAATACTGTTCATCAGGTTTTGTTTTGGATCAACCACTTCCGGTTTATCCTCAACACCACTCAATGTTTTCTTACTAACCTTCTTTGTAGCCGGCTTTTTCTTTTCTTTATTCAAAGCAGCAGTAAATTGCTTTTTTGTTGCAGCAGATAAAACAACCTTGATGCTTTTACCCATTGTATTTAGCAGGGACAAAAGCTTTGTTTGAACAACCTGAACTTCTTTAGACAGCGTTGAGTCCGCAGTAATCTTTTTACTTTTAATAGCACTTTGTACATTATTAAGAAATCCCTCAATCTCTTGTTTCTGTATTGTTTTGCCATCAAGAAGTAAAAATCTCTTTACAAACTTTTCTGCTAGTGTAGATTCTTGTTTCATTGTTTCTTTAGGTATTGCTTTACCTTCTTTTTCTGCTATCGCTTTTTCTAAAGCTGATTTTCTTATTTTGATTTCATCCGTTAAGCCATCTTCTAATTCCGCATCGCATTCCAAGCGATATATCATATTCAGTTTGTCAAGTGGTAAGTCCTTATATCCAGCTGCGTCAGCTTTAGCACGAGCAATAATTGGATTATCGCTTATGCCTGACAAGCCTTCCTTTTTATCAATAAATTCAAATAACTTTTCAAAGGCTAAATCAAACACTCGTTTCACTTCTGCATCATGCTCGTAGATGCTCCAGTCGTTACCGTGGTCGGTTCGTTCTTCTATTAGCGTGTGAGATTTTTTAAGCGCTTCCGGCAGGTTCTCAAAACCAACTTCACTAACAGCTTTAAAATAATTTTTATTTGTAATTCTCATGCCGCTTTTAATTTTAATTGATTTAATTGTTTGTAGATAATTTTCAAGTCTCTCGCATCCTTAGTGTTTAGTGTATGTATAAAGGGTTTTATTTTAGAAGGATCGTAGTTCATAACAATCATTTCCGTTTTTACTTTGTCGGTATGTTTTGTTACTGCCACACTCTTCGATACCTTTTGAACTTTCCACTTATACTTTGTGATGTAAAAATGAAGGATTTTAGAAGGGTAGGAACTCAAGAGGAACTTGCCTTTTACCTTGGCCAGCGCATCGAGAAGTTCTCTGTAATTGTCTTCTGAATAACCTTTATAATGACCTTGATCCGAACCAATGTACGGAGGGTCTGCATAGATAAATGTTTCTTTGTCATCGCACCTTTTAATTACTTTAATTGCATTATTGTTTTCCACTTGCACTCTTGCAAGTCGGCTTTCATATTGTTTAGTAAAAGCATCACGCTTGTTAGCGAGTGATGCCTCTTTTGAATCGTCTTTTCCAAAGCCCCATGAACCAATCATTCCTGCGAATCCTTGGTTAGTAGCTGTCCACAATGCCCACGCTCTTTTCACATCAGAATAGCGTTCAGGATTGTTATAAATCGTCATGGCTTTTTTGTATAGCTCACGACTGTGTAATGTTGATTGAATTTCTTTTTGAAGTTCAGGGAACTTCGTTTTTATGACTTTAAAAAAATTAATGACCTCGCCATTAATGTCATTAATAACTTCCACATCCGATTTCGGTTTTGCAAAGAATACCGCACCACCACCAAAGAATGGCTCACAGTATAGCTTATGCTGTGGGATAAGCGGAAGCAAATATTTTAACAGGGTTTGTTTCCCTCCGTAGTATGTTATTGGTGTCTTCATTTTAAAAGAGAATAAAGAGCCTCCCGAGAGAGGCTCTTTGATTTTTAGCTATAGATTAATGCAGTTCTGTTGTTCCAAACTTTGTCGAAGGTTTTGTTCCCTGCTGCCCATTGGTAGGTCAGCACGCCTTTAACTTTTGTTACTTTCTGAATTGCCCACACAGGATCGCCTGCTTTTGCACCCGGTAATGCATATCCGTTGTAGATTACGTTTGGATTGCTCTCATCGATCAAGATTGGATCAATAAACATTTTCTCGTTTAATGCATTCACAGTTGCTTGCAAAGACTTAAGTGTTTCTAATTCTTTGTTTTGGTTTACTTCAGTTGCAAAACCTGTAATGTTTGTATTGGTTTGAATGAAACCCATTAATTGGTCTCGCAGATCTTCCACTCCTGTTGAAGCCGGAGCAGTTACACTTGCCTGATCAACAAAAATGTTGTTCAATGCACCCTGTCCGATATCCAACTTGATGATGGTATCTCTTACGACTTCCACCTCACGGATTTGATTTTTTAATACAAAGCGAGTTGCACCGTCCTCGGTGATTTTTAAGCTCGCACCATTGTTTTCAATTGTAATCGCCATAATTATTGTTTTTTGTTTTTGTTTAAGTATTCAACAATGCTCTCTCCGATAACTGCCCCCATAAATCCACCTATCATTACATAGGGTACAGCATCTTTTTCCGCACTCTTTGCATAGAAATACATCAAGAGAGAGGTTGCTAGTGTTGCGGTGGAAACGATGGTTTTTTCCTTTATCATTGTTGAGATTTAATAAATAGTGATGTTGTTATTCCGGTCATTATCATAAGCCCACAGGTAAGCGCTTTATTTTCAAATCGCTTTTTTCTGTTCGCTTTTAAAGCTGTGTTCAAATCATTAGCGAGTTGCATTTGTCGTTGCTGATTCTCTTTCTGTAGGTCGTACATGCTTTCGTAATTCCGGTTGCAAATGACCAATTGAGAATCCTTGATGGCGACTGCCTGATTTAATGAACTAATGGAAACGTTGCACAAACTGTCTTGCATATTGCTTAACCCATTCAGCACTAAAACTTCCCTTCGTAATGTATCACAGGGTATATTGCTTGCTACAAGCATTTGCTGTTTCTTAAGTAATGCTCTTGTGTTTTGCAGTTTCACACTCAGCTTTTTGTTTTCAGTTTTCAAAGAGTCGGCTATCTTGTTGAATTCTAGCTTCGCTTTCTGATAGTTTTGATGAAGCATTTCCACTAAGTTGCTGGAGGTTTTAATTTCCTTTTTGACTTCTTTTACATTTACCTGTTGTGGTTTGTCATTGCAGCTTTTTACAGCAATGAAGCAAACGATGATGCCTATGATAAAGGCAGAGAATAACTGTTTCATATTTATCTTTTGTTTTAATTAATTACACTTGTTTCTTTTCAATCGAGTATCCAAAGCATCCTGCACCTACCAAGCCTACTAGGGAGTAGAACATAAACTCCGGTATTTCTTTTCCGAAGAATTGTTGCGCTATCCAACTGATAATTACTATCACAATGAATAAAGCAGTTGCTACTTCTCGCAGACTGTGACAACCGTTCTTGTCTTTCAGTAATGCTGCTAATGCTATTAAGAATTGTTTTTTCATTTTTGTTTTTTCTTTTTGTTCTTCCTTCTTAGAATCCCCCACAAGGCTGTTAAACCTAATGCTACAGATACCGATCCGATTGCCCATCGTTTCAGGGTTTGTCTTTTTACCGCTCTGAAATCAATCAGCGTATAAGTAAAACTGTTACCGTGTAGTGACCTGTGCTTTTCTGCCAATCCCATGAACTCATTGAATTCATTAATGTTGGCGAACACCTGACATCCGGCTGAGTATTTATCTACCTGCTTGGTGATTCCATTCAAACTTGCACGGTGGATGTTAATCCCATACATTCCCTTACTCTTTGTGCCATTTCTAAAATCTAGTTTTGCATCTCTGTCGTAATCTCTGATAACTGTTAGGGGCTTCGCCTCAACTAACGCTTTGTACTTTCCCTGATGCAATCCGATTTTATAAGCACCCTTGTATTGACCTTGAGCGAGTATGGCTGTACCTTGAGGCTGCATCGGATTACGCAACCAAAAAGTACCCGGATCAGTAGTGACCTTGTAAACATGGTAATGCCACTTTAAAGGAGCTACTTTGTAAAAGACATGCATCTCATCATCAAACCTGTTGGGGATGGTACTTGCTGACCTGATCCCGACAATATTTAACTCGTATGGCTTTGTATAGAGTTCGTATCCTTTACTGCGTAGTATCCCTTTAATCTTCGCCAGTATCATTATGCAGCGTTGCCTAAATCGGGTTCATACTCCTTCAACCATGTCTTTACATCAAAGCAAGGGCAAGCTTTGTGTACATCCGGAAAGTCACGGTGTCCCAACACTTCTGCCTGCGGATATTTCTCGGTAAGAGAAACGATCAAATCAAACATGGAATGTTTTTGAGCATCGCTTCTGTTGTCGACAGGTTTGTTGTCCTTGTCAACGCCACCGATGTAAGCGATATTGATACAGTTCGAGTTGTGTAAATAAACTCCGTTGCTGTTTTTACTTTCATCTAATAGCTGAAGGATATTCCCTTGTCGTTGGATTAGATAATGGTAGCCGGGAGTATCTCCCCATCCACGTTGCTCTTTCCAATAGCGTTTGATTGACTCCACAGTTGTTGTTGGAGGAGTGGCTGTGCAATGAACCACGATATATTTTATGTTTCTAAGATTTTTCATTTTTAAATTGCTTTACAGATTTTACTTGTTCTTTTCTTACCCTGAATAGTTCCGTGCTGTTTTTAGGAATGAAATAAATCCAACCTTGATGCGTGAACTCTTTAACTCCAAGAATGATGTACTTTGGAATCTTCATTTTGAGTTTGCCTTCTACTTTGAAGATCTCGCACTCTTCGATGGAGATCACTTCTTCTCCGTATTTGATTAAGCCACTTAAACCGCCACCTACAATTTTGCTATAGTTTGCTTCGTTGATTGTGGTCGGCATTTTTGCTTTTAGTAAAGCTGCTTCCACTTCTTTTCCGAACATTCCATCCACTCCATATTTTGGCAGTATGCCTGCACCGTATTTTTTTACTAATGCATTTTGCAAGAGTGTTACACGGTTTCCTTTACTTCCTCTCTTCAATGGAAAGTCATCGTTTCTTGAGGCAGCAGTTGTTGTGCTTGCAGTTTCTGTTAGGGAACTTGTATCCTCTTCTTGATTTGCTTTCTTTTTGTTTTTCCAATAGTTCCATCCCAAGAAACCTGCGACTCCAGTTCCTAATACGCCAAGTCCAATCAGGATTGTTCTTCTTTTATTGTGTGTTTTGTTTTCCATCATCCCTTTGGTTTTGATAGTATTATTTTCATGTAGTCGTTTATTTCCCACATCTCCAATTCTCCTTTTAAGTCGCTTGTCAAATCACTTCCATAAAGCTTTTTATAAGCGACTCCGGTTGCTATGAATGCCTTTTGTGTAGGCAGTTCATTGAATACAGCTTTGATGGCATCTTCATCTGTACCGGGTAAAAAGCCGTAGCTTTTATCAAAGGCTGCTTTTAATCGCTTTGCCCAACCCACATAGCTGTAACCTGTTATTTGTGGTTTACCGCCTGTTTTATCCGGTTTTTGCCCGATGATTTGAAGCATCTCATTGTACTCGGTCGTTTGTAACTCATCGCTCATATCCGTGATGAGATTTGAGTTGTAGAGTTTTTTGTAGGACTCTTGAACTTTGGCAAAAACTTGTTTGCTTGGAATGTCTCGCAACGTGCTTCTTAACTTTTCTGTATCCGTTCCCCACCATCCATCGTTCTCAAATGCCATCTTTATTTGTTTGGCATAGGTTGCCGGAGTACCATCTTCAAAGGATTTTTTCTCCTCTCGATTGGCGACACTCTTCAAAACAAGTTTTCTCCCAAAGAAAACACCACCTCCCACGATCCCTAATCCAATCAGGGAGTAAAGGATTTTCTCCTTCAGGGTTAAATCATTATTGGTGGTATCTTTTTTCATTTTAAACTCCTAATGCTTTTTTTGCTAATGCGGTTTTTACAGGATCATTTTTAACGATGTCGGCAAGTTTTAGAAACTCCTTGGTCGTTAGCTTTTTTAATAAAGTGCCTATTGCACTCATTTTTGAGTCGGCTTCTGCTTCAGTAGCCGCTTCAATGGTTAGGTCGTAACTAAACTTTTTCATTTTACTTTTTGATTTCTAATAGTTCAAATACTGTTTCGATGTTTTTTGGTGTTTCCACAAAGGATTGCAGGATGAGCATAATCTTGTCCAGTTGTTCCTGATTGAAATGTGTCTCCAATTGTTTTAAGAAACCAAGCTGTGCTTTTACTTCTTCAGACAGACCATCTTCGGCAGGTGTTTTCTTTTTAAACACCACTTCATTTTCTACTACTTCTGCTGTTCCGTTTTCAGTTGTTGCTTCAGTCGCTATCAATCCGGCAAGTGCATCTCCACCGGGTAATTTGGCAACCCAATGCGGATTTCGTTTTACCATTCCTTCGACAATCACGGAGGCTACATCGCCAAGGTTAACATCGCCCCAATGCAACTTTTTACTTTTGTAATGGCTGAGTTGCTTTTCCAAATCTTCGATGTATTCTTCTGCATCTGCTAAGTCCTTTTTGCAGGTTTCAAACTCACGTTTCATCAAGTCATTTTGCCAGCGTTCTCTCTCTTGAGCCAAGGCAGCTGTTAAACGTTCGTTGATTCTGTTCTCCAACTCTATACCTGACAAGCCTTGTGGTTGCTGTGGTGCGTGGATGGTTTCAACATGTTCAATCGGCTTTTTCTTTTCAATAAAGAAGATGAACTGGATGTAGCGATTTGAATTTTCGGTGTTGTATACAAATACTTTTACCGTTTCAGTTGTATCCTCTAAATAAGCCTTGTGGTCATCGATCTGCTCAATCTTATTGGTGCGTGGTACAACTTTGACATCGTTTACATACACTTCAAAATGTTTCTCTTCGCCTTTGGTAGCCATGTCGTGAAGCCACATTTTAAATTGTGATAGCTTCACATCGTTATATGGATTTGTTTGTTGCATTATCTTTTCTTTTTTATTTTGTGTTTTGGTATTACCTGAATAAATCGCAAATGATTAATACCGGATAAATAATTTGTGATTTGTATTTTACTTTGGTGTTCGTATTGCATTTCATTGGTGCTGCTTTCACTCAAGTCGAATATTCCTGTTTCACTTTCCACTCTCACGTTTTCGGCTTCTTCAACGAGGTAATAGAATTGGTTAAAGGCATCAATGACTTGCTCTTCGTTTGGTTGTAAGACCAAGTGTCGGAATCGGATAAAGTAATCTGCCTTGTATCCTAACTCCTGCATCCTTCTTGGGATGTATTCTAAAGCGAGATTTATTGTCATTTTCTATTCCTCCACATTAATCCATACATAGATGGTTACTTCATAATTGATATCTGTCTTTTGTGCTTTGCCAATGGCATCTAAATACCATCCCTGAATAATTGTTGACTCGGCATCAACCTTCACAATCTCTTCTGTTCTTTTATTGCCGTGTGTAAAATCATTTACAGGAAATCCGGATTGAGAGAAATCACCAAGACCAATATTGCTATCGTTCAAAAAAACATCCGCTGCATAAAACCAATTCGACTCTTCACTACTTTGTAATTTCAACTCTCCGACTAATTGGTTTCTTTTAAAAAACGTTCTTCCTTTTTCTTTTACTTCAACATACTCTGCTTTTACATAAGGCGTTTCTACTGTTGCTACTTCGCTCTTTGCAATTGCGTGTGGTAAAGCATCTGTAGCCTTTGTATCAGCCTTGCTAACCAATCTTCCTCCATACTCAATACCAATGATGTACTTTGTATCGTTCGGAAGTTTTATCTGAAAGTGCTTCCGTTCTCCTTGTCGCTTGATATTGATCTTAGTGATTATAACTCCTTCCTTCATCATAACTCATCCTCCATTTCACAGTCTAAATACAAACTCACTCTGTAAGGCACAAAGGCAGTTCTGCCATCGTCCAAATCTTTGTATGTGATTTGAACTCTTCCGTTGCCCGGTGCAACACCACCCAAATCATAATAGCGTTGTTTTGGTGCTACATTGATTCCTGACATCAACAACTTACTTTCGTAATTTTCAGGAAAGAATTCCTCCTTGTTGATTTCGATTTTTTGAGTGCCTCTGTAATACAGTAAATCGTCCTTATCCGATGTAACCAACACACCATGCACTTTCACAATATTCTTGTCGAGTTCAAAGGTGTCACTCACAGTAGAGTTCGCCTGAGTAATCTTTATGTCAAATCTTTTCTTTGTTGCTTTTAACATGGTATTGTTTTTTAAAAGCCGGGAGATTGCTCTCCCGACTATTGGTTAATGATTAAGGAGTTGTGATTGTTCCGTGTAAACCAACATACAATTGGGTCTTTGGATCAAGTCCTTCCATTGAGCCTAAGTCAACTGTAAACTCAACCAAGATGTCATCATGAATTAGGCGTGGGTTCGCTAATTTGTAATAACCTAATGGTAGGCTGTGCATGTTACTTGTTTTGAAAGCTGCAATGCTTGTTTCAGGGATGATCACTTTTTTGTTGGCTTTCAAGCTGAACTCTCCGCTTGCGATGGCAGGGAAGTCTTCCAATTGTCCGAACTTCGATCCCATTACTTTATCCGGTGTGTTATCTGCCGGAACGGATGCCAATAAGAAGATGCCGCTTACCAACAAGGCTTGATTCTTTGGCAACTTTGCATTGCTGATGTTTCTCAAACCAACTTCTTTTACATCTTGTGTTTCAAACAACTTGATTGTTTTTGAATTCACAGGTTTGATGGAGTAGATGATGGTATCTGCCAAACGCAATTCTCCTTTTGCTAATGCACTCTTGATGTGAGCGGGCAACTCACGGAAGTGTTTTTCCATTTCTGCACGAGAGCCTTTACTCGATACTCCTGGACTCGCCAATTTGTTAATGGTTCTTTGACGAGCGATCGGATTCATTCTGCGTAATGCCCCCAACAGTTCTTCTCCTTCTGCACCATCTAATCCTAATAATGCTCCGGCATTGTTGTATTCTTCTGTTCCGTCTAATAATTCTAACATGATTTTTTGTTTTTAAAATTTAACTTCTGTTTATTCTTTGTGTGATGGATGTTTGATTTTGTTTAGTAGATTTTTTCTGATGGTTCTACCATTTCCATTTCTCCGTTCAGTCCGTTGGTGGCGTGGTTTTGAATTTGCTCGTGGAATTTATCCAAGGCACTCATATCCAATTCGCCCATTGACTCTTCGCTATTCGGATACACGAAGTATTGCACTTGACCTAGTCCGTTGGTTCCGTTCTCTTCGGTTTTTGGGGCTTTTGCTTTCAACACTTTGTCAAGGAAGACTCTCTTTTTCATGTCATCTTTCAATGCAAGTAATCTTTCTTTAACCCCTTCTAATCCCTCGGCAGGTTTTCCGTTCATACCGGATACTGTTTGATAAGTACCCGAAGCCATCATGCCTAATCCGAGTGCCGATGCCAATCTGCTTTTAGCGAAGTGACCAACTCCCGAAACTGCTGCTCCAACAAGGAAGGACAATCGCCCTAATGCAGCACCTGCCACTCCGCCACCAATCACTCCAACCACGATGTCTTTTCCCAACTCGGTTGCTGCATCCTTCATTTTCTCTCCGGTGCTTGCATCGCCTGTTCCGCTAAGTGCTTTTTTCTGCGCTGCTTTTTGATAACTGTTTTTACTCTTTGCCATTTCTCTTTTCTTTAATCGTTTGTTTCTGTTTTACATGTATGCTACTGCTTGCTTTTTCTTCTTGCCCTTACGTCCTCCTTTCTTTTTTTTCTTTCGTTGATTAACTCCTGTTAAAGCCGGCTGTGGTGCAGGTGGTTTTGGTTTGTTCATCATCTTTACGCCAAGGAAAACCAATCCTAATCCTGTTAATCCAATTGCTGTTGGCTTGATCCATTTTTTGTTCTTGTCCCAAAAGCCTTGTGGTTTGTCGGGATCAGAAGTGTCGCTGTTATCTGATGAACTACCGCTTGTTTTCATCATTGCTTTTTTACTTCCTGCATCATCTGAACTACTTGATGTAGTTGAACTACCATCATCGCTGTTGGTGATTTTTACATTTGCGGCATTTTGAGAAACCTCTGCGGTTGATGTTCCATCGCCCGGTGTTGGATCAGGATTTTCAAAGTCTGCTCCCTCTTTACTTTTTTTAGGGAACATATTTCCTACACCTTTTAATAATCCTGCAATCGCTCCGATGATTCCTGTTGCCGCTGTGATAGAGGCTGCTGCTGCGGTTGCTGAACCTAGTTCTCCAAAGCCTTCGCTCTCGTACATTTCAACTCCTAACAAAGTGCTTGATGGTGTATTCTCATCCATGCCACTCATATCATCAGGGATGTATCCGAGTCCGTTGACATCATGCTTGCCTTTTGAATTTCCCTTTCCGGTTAGAATTGCTTTTTTCAAATTCTCAGGTTTGCCACCTGCATCGTAAAAAATCTTTTCTAATTTTTCCTTTATCTTTTTCAGCTTGGCAAACTTGTCCATGTCCATCTCTTTTTTTCTTGCTTCATCTTCACTCAGGTATGCATACTTGAGGCGTTGAGCAACTTTGAAGAGATTAAGTTTCATACTGATTAAAACTCCTTCACGAATCAAGGTTGTTGCTGGGTTCAATCGGTTGGTGATATGCAGACCTTTATGCAAAAGGTTTTTTAATTTTCCCTTCTTTGAAGTATCGCCTTCACTTCCCGGTGGCTGACTCATTTTTTTGAAGAGTTTAATTTTGCCGAGATCGCCACCTTCTAACTCTTCCCAACCCATTAGGTCTTGCACATCTACGCTGTTTGTGCTGGGTATGCCATTTAAATATTCTAATTCCATTTTTGTGTCTTGTTTTTCTGTGTATGGTTCTTCATAATTGAATCGGTCTACCACACAATCGACCGTAATGTAATTTCCTCCTGTTGTCGGCACTATTGGATAGATGTGCTGAAAGTGATCTTGGCTGTATTTTGTGATTCGCAGTTTGTGCTTAATTTTTAAGTTGCTTAATATGCTGCTGATAAACACCGTGTAACAATCGCAATCTATCCCATGAAACCTGTCGTGCCATCCTCTTGCCGGGCTTCTGATTTGTTCCTTACCATCTTCATCCTTTTTGTAAGCGATGTGGTGGTAAACAAATTCCCAAATGTTCTTGCAGGTCTCGTACACATTACTTCCTTTAAGAAGTGGAGCTAACTTTGAAGTTTGAGACAAAGTTTCTCGCACTACCTGCGGAATGAATCGGACTGTGTCATTTACCGTTGCACCTTTTTTAATTGTTGGATCAAGGAACATTGGCTTTGGAAACAAATGGTCGTATTCTTCTCCGCTTTTAATCTTCCGTTTTTTTGTTGCTTCCATTTTGCGCTCCGATTAATTGTACTTCATCTGTTTTTTCATAAGGCACTTTCTTAAATCCCAAGTCAATTGTGGTCATGGTCATTACACCAATTTTAAAGGCTTCTCCTTGTTGTACTGCTTGTAGTAAGCTTTTGGCACTAGAGAGGAGGCTGAACATTGGAATCCGAATCATTATCGCTTCGAACTTTGCCTCACCGAATGCAGGAAGTGCGATGTCCTGATTGACCGACTGCGAGCTTCCGATGCTGCTTCCCTTAATCAATAGTTTGATGAAAGGGAACTTGAGTTTTAAACTCGTGCGAGTTGGATTTTTTAATTGCACATCTACTCTCAACACGATCCCTTGCAAATCCAACTTGTGCAGCTTAACTGATGGAACTACTTCCAAGTTAACCGAGGTCTTATTTAATCTCCACAGATATGTTCCACCTGCTACCAAGCCTCCTCCTATGCCTAGACCCAACAATATTTTTTTAATGCTTGCCATTTACTTCTTCTTGATCTTGTTACTTAAATACTCTCCGCCCACTTTAAAAGCCATCCATATTGCACCACCTACAAAGGCTTTTATCGCATAATCAGCAAGACCGGAGTAGTCAATGTTTGCGAACAGGATACTTGCAGTTAAAAGCATATTTCCTGTTCCATCTTGCGCTTGGTGGTTGTGTTTAATTTCTGACATCGTTTTTTCTTTTGTTGTTAGTATTTCATCCATCACGGGTACAAAGGTGCAGCGGTGGTTTGAGTCACTATGACCGTTTGAAGACTTACTTTCTTTTACTTTCTTTAGTTTTCTTATCTTTTAGTATGATATAGTTTTGGGAAGTCCTAATTCTTCAAAAATGATCTCAACTTGTTTTGCGGAGTAATATCTTCCAACACGTTTTCCCAATTTTTCCTCAAAACCTTTTATCCACGCACGTAACGTTGGATCGCTGATTTGGTAGAACCTTGCTAATTCATTTAGCATGTAGGGTTTTATTTCTATTGATTTATTTTCTGATTGTTTCATGTTTTATTTTAATTATTGATTTGAAAATTGATTACTGCGTTGTTGAACATTTGAAGAAGATCGAATTGCTTCTGTGCAATTAGTTTTTTGCGAACTGCTACAATGGTTTTGATTGTTGGCTCTTGCAGATATTTGGTAATTGATTTTGCAAGTAGTGTAATTCCTTTGTTGTATTCCGGTACGCTTATGCGTTGCAAGCACACTTCTTGATACCAACCTTCTGTTCCGGCTAATCCTTTGTGATAGTTAATGTTTAACCAATCGATTGGCTTTGATAAATAGCGACCACGTTTTCTGTTTACATAACGCTTTGCTAAACACACTCGTTCGATTATTTCTTCAAAAACTTTTGTTGGATTTTTTACAGTATTGTAATGTTCTGCGATTAAGTTTTGAAATTGAGTTTCTTCTTTATTTGTAAACTCATTATTGCACCATAATGCTGCGTGAATAAAAATCCATGTGTTCTCTACGATGTTGTTTTTTGGACTGAATTTTCCACCTTTTATTACTCTCAAATAAGGTGCTGTTGCTGTTCTGATTTTTCTTACTGCTGTCATTTTATTTAGTTTTTATGATTACTATTTTGTGTCGTTTGCTTTTGACGATACAAAGGTGCAGCAGTAGTTTTCGGCACTTTCCGCAAAACGCTTCTAAGTGAAAAATTCTGTAGACAAGTGAAAAATTCTCTTCATAAACGCAGACAAATTATCCAATGCGTTTGTATGCGCATGTAAGTGCATGCAAACGCATCAATCTTTATTTAACTGCATCAAACTTTCGAATGCTTTCTTAAACTTTCGATTAATTATTGCGAAAAATAATTGGGGGAAATAGTGGAATGATACTGGGGAGATATCGGGTTAATTACGATGCTTTCGCATATTTTCCGGGACTTTCGTGAATTTACTTCGGAATGATTTCGGGTTGATTTAGAAAAAAATAAAAGGGTGACCAAACTGGTCACCCTTCAAAATATTTTTCAATAAAATCTTTTCTAAAACACTTTTAGTGCATCACTCCCGGCAATCCTATCGATTCTAAAATTAGTTTTACTTGATTGACTGTATAATAACGACCTCTTTTTGCACCTATCTTTTCTTCAAATGGTTTTAGCCAACTGTTAAGTGTTCTTACTGATATTTGGTACTTCTCTGCCAACTCCTTTTTGGAGTATGCCTTAATTTCAAATTGCTCTGTCGTGATGCTCATCTTTCCTCTATCTAATTGTTACTTACTACGAATACTTACTCAAAAACTCATCCTCGCTTGAATTAAAAAACAAAGCGAGTTGTTTTACATTTAATCTTTGTTTGTTTTTGTAATTGGTAATCAAATCTCTCAACTTCATGGGGTTCTCTCTTGGTATATCCAATTCCGCAGGTTCTCTTCTCCTTATGTTCATTGAGTTAAAAAGATTAATCAAATACCTTTTTTGATTGTCGGTAATCACACCGATATCATTTGCTCTATAAAGCAGAGCTTGCATGGAGAGTTTCCATTTGCGTTTTAAATCTGCTAAGACATTTAAATTTACGCCATCTTTAAAATCTCCTTTGATATCCTTCTCGGGCATTAGAAATTCAGCAGCAAACTCATTTGCTTCATGACTAATATCTCTTGTAAAGGATGGATTGGTTTGTAGGTGCATTACTAAATGCCCTAACTCATAAGCCAAAGTAAATCGTTGACGATCTCCAAGGCTTCTCTTGTTGGAAAATAGTATTGGAAATTTACCATTCGCTAAAATGCTCATCCCATCTACACGGTCAGTATTAAAATCAAAGTTTATTACAAACAAACCATTCTCTTCTAATACTTGCGTAAGATTAGGTATAACACCCTTCTCTATTTTCCAAATTTTACGCAGCTTCCTTGCTGCTTCCGCAGGCGATCCTAACTTCTCGATGTCAAGTACAGGTAAACTAATCTCTGGATAATTAATTGCTTTAATAAGCTTCTCTACGTTTAAACGATAGATGTTTACTTGTGCTTCAATCGGAACCATTATTTTCTGCGCTACAATATTGCGTTTACGCAACGCAAGTGCAGGTGGTAAAGTTTCTCCTTCTTGAAAGAAAAATTCCTCCGGATAATTAAGAACAGAAACTAATGAATTAAAGTTAGAAGATGTTACTTCAATAAAATCCTGTTCCATTCGGCTAATATTTGACGGAGAAACATCTAGCTTTTCCGCAAGTTCAGCTTGCGTTAGACCTCTACTTTCACGTGCAACCGTTAACATTTTGGGATTTAATTTAGTGGTAGTCATTTTTTCTATACTTTCATTTCAACTGCATATCAAAAGTATAATTATTCTGTATATTTGCAAAATATATTGCATGGTAAAAATGAAAAAAACATCTATATTATTGATATAGTGTATTTTATGATTTTTGAGGCGTGTTTTAATTGTTGAAAAGTAAAAATTGAAATGAACAACTTTATATCTCATAAAATGAGATTAGATTTAGAATTATAGTATATTTATATGGTAGAACTATACTAAAAATGAATAGAATTAAAGAAGTTCTTGAAAACAAAGGGCTTACGCAAACCTGGTTAGCTGAAACTCTTGGGAAAAGCTATAATATGGTAAACTCTTATGCTCAGAACAGACGACAACCGAGCATTGAAATACTATTTGAAATAGCGAGAATTTTAAAAGTTGAACCAAAAGAGTTAATTGGAAATTTAGAAACTAATACAAACAAAAAAAGGAAATTATGAATCATTCAGTACACAATAAATTAGTTTCGTTTATATGGTCAATTGCAGACGACTGTTTGCGAGACGTTTATGTTCGTGGGAAATATAGGGATGTAATTTTACCGATGGTAGTATTGCGTCGATTAGACGCATTATTAGAACCTACGAAGGAGGCTGTTTTAGAAGAGCTTAAATTTCAAAAAGATGAGGCAGGGTTTACAGAGTGGGATGAAAACGGATTGCGCCAAGCATCAGGATATGTGTTTTATAATACCAGCGAATGGACTTTACAAAGATTGCACGATACAGCGACAAATAGCCAACAAATTTTGCAAGCAAATTTCGAGGATTACTTAAATGGCTTTAGTGTAAACGTAAAGGAGATTATTGAAAAGTTTAATCTCCGGACTCAAATTAAACACATGGCAAGTAAAGATGTTTTGCTAGATGTTTTGCAAAAGTTCACATCGCCTTATATTAACTTAACGCCATTTGAAAAAAATGATCCCGATGGTAGAAAGCTTCCTCCTCTCTCCAACTTAGGAATGGGTTATGTGTTTGAAGAACTGATCCGTAAGTTTAATGAAGAAAACAACGAAGAGGCAGGAGAACATTTTACACCTCGTGAAGTTATTGATTTGATGACACACATTGTGTTCGAGCCAATAAAAGATAAATTACCACCAGTAATGACAATTTATGATCCTGCTTGCGGTAGTGGTGGTATGCTTACAGAATCGCAAAACTTCGTTAAGGATGAAGATGGAGAGATAAAAGCTAAGGGTGATGTGTATTTGTATGGTAAGGAAATAAATGATGAAACCTACGCCATCTGTAAATCGGATATGATGATTAAGGGAAACAACCCGGAGAATATTCGTGTTGGCTCAACTCTCTCAACAAATGAGTTCGCAGGTACTACTTTTGACTTCATGCTTTCAAATCCACCTTATGGTAAATCATGGGCAAGTGAACAAAAGTATATCAAAGATGGTAAGGATATTATTGATCCTCGTTTTCAAATTACACTAAAGGATTATTGGGGGAAAGAAGAATCAGTAGATGCAACACCACGTTCATCTGATGGACAGTTGTTGTTCTTAATGGAAATGGTAAATAAAATGAAACCGTTAAATCAAAGTCCATTAGGATCAAGAATTGCATCTGTTCACAATGGTTCAAGTTTATTTACAGGCGATGCAGGAGGTGGTGAAAGTAATATACGCAGGTACATTATAGAAAATGACTGGTTAGATTGCATTATTCAACTGCCAAATAATTTGTTTTACAACACTGGTATTACAACATACATATGGGTACTAACAAATAACAAAGAAAAGAAGCGAAAAGGAAAAGTGCAATTGATTGATGCAGGGTTAATGTTCCGAAAATTGCGAAAAAATTTGGGTAACAAAAATTGCGAATTCTCTCCTGAACACATAAGGGAAATTGTTTCTGTGTATAAAAAAGCACAAGGAGTAGAAAGATATATTAATCCTGAAACAAAAGAGGAAGAAGGTATATCATCAAAAATATTTGACAACTCTGATTTTGGTTATTTTAAAATTACAATAGAACGCCCTAAACGATTAAAGGCGCAATTTACAGTGGAACGTATTTCGGATTTACGTTTTGATAAAACTTTACGAGAACCTATGGAATGGGCATATAAAACCTATGGTGATAATATTTATAAAGAGCTTAAAAAATATGAAAAGGGAATTAAAGAATGGACAGAGAAAAACGAATTCAATTTGAACTCTAAGCAGCTTAGTAACTTATTAAACTCAGATTTTTGGAATAAACAGTTGAACTTGTTTGATCTTGCAAGTCAACTGCATAAAGAATTGGGAGAGGAAGAATTTAGCGATTTTAATATATTCAAAGAGAAAGTAGACGAAACACTCAAAGCAAAAGATATTAAAATAAGTGCTTCTGAAAAAAACTCAATACTTAATGCGGTAAGTTGGTACGATGCAACGGCAGAAAAGGTAGTTAAAGGAACTGTAAAATTAACAAGGGATAAACTTAAAACATTGTTAGAGCATCTTAATTGCACTGAAGACCAGTTAAGTGACTATGGTTATTTTTCAACTCAAAAAAAGGGCGAGTATATTGAGTATGAAAGCGAAAGCGATTTACGAGATTTTGAAAATGTACCAATTAGAGAAAGTATTTATGAATATTTCTTAAAGGAAGTGGAACCACATGTACCGGAGGCTTGGATAAATTTAGATGCCACCAAAATTGGCTATGAGATAAATTTCAATAAATATTTTTATCGTCATAAACCGCTTCGCTCAATTGAAGAAGTATCCGAGGATATAATAGATTTAGAAAAACAGAGTGATGGTTTGATTCGCGAAATCTTAACCTTGGGATAATGGAAGCTACAATAAATAAAAATAAACTTAAGCAATATTCTTCCTATAAAAGTTCGGGTGAAGATTGGATTGGTGATGTACCTGAACACTGGGAGGTTCTAAAGCTGAAACGCTTATTCCGTGAGAAGAAAAAATCTATCAATGTGGATTTACCGTGCGGATCAATAAGTTTTGGTAAGGTCGTATACAAAGATGATGAAAAAATCCCCGAAGCAACTAAACGTTCGTATCAGGTATTATCAAAAGGTGAGTTTTTAATAAACCCACTTAATTTAAACTATGACTTAATAAGTTTACGTATTGGTTTGTCGGAAATAGACGTTGTAGTAAGTTCAGGATATATTATTTTAAATTCAGCTGTAGAGCTAAACAAGTCATATTATAAATGGCTATTGCATCGTTATGACGTAGAACACATGAAAACGATGGGTTCCGGTGTAAGACAAACAATAAGCTTTACTCATATCGCAGACAGTTTGCTTATTTTTCCACCCCTCGTTGAACAAAATGCAATTGCTGAATTCTTAGATAAAAAAACTGCTCTAATTGATCAAGCAGTCAGTATCAAAGAAAAGCAAATAGACTTACTTAAAGAGAGAAAGCAAATTCTAATTCAAAAAGTTGTTACTAAGGGTTTAAACTCAAATGTTAACCTTAAGGATATCGGATTGGAATGGACTGGAAAGATTCCAGAACATTGGGAAGTAAAAAAATTGAAATTTGTCGCTAACGTAGTATTGGGCAAAATGCTTTGTAATGAAGATAAAGGGAACTATCTGTTGAAACCATATTTAAAATCAAAAAATATTCAATGGCTAAATGTTGATATAACTTCAGTAGACGAAATGTGGTTTTCAAAAAAAGAGATGGAGGAATATAGGTTGCAAAAAGGCGATTTAGTTCTTAGTGAAGGAGGAGAAGTTGGAAAAACATGTATTTGGAACAATGAATTGGAAGAATGTTATATCCAAAATTCTGCGCATAAAGTAACTTTTAAAAATGGCAATAATCAAGAGTACTTCTTGTTTCAATTCTTTATTGCTGGCAAATTAGGTTTGTTTGAGAAAATTGTGAATCGAGTGAGTATTGGTCATTTGACAAAAGATAAATTAATAAATGTTAAGATTATAATACCGCCCATTGATGAGCAAATAGCAATTAAAAATTGGATAAATAAATTGGACACTAAAATTAACGAATGTATTGCTTTAAAAGAGCGTGAAATCGGTAAACTAAAAGAATACAAAAGCACATTAATTAATAGTGCGGTAACAGGTAAAATTAAAGTCTACTAAGTAGAATGGAACAAATTCGTAGAGATGAAATATTGAACAATGCAATTCAAGAATCTGAGTTATCAGATTTGAAGCAACATGCTGATAAGATGATTAGAGGGTTTGAGAATTTTAATAACTTCTCATCTAATCGTGCTATATGGGAGTTGGTTCAAAATGCTTGCGATCTCACCCAACAAGGAGAGGTAATTATTGATTATAGCAAAGATTTTTCATTTACACATAATGGTAAACCATTCACAACAAAGTCTCTTATTTCATTAATTAAACAGGTTAGTGGAAAATATGGGGATGAATCTGATATTCCAGAGGTGGGTAAATATGGTACAGGATTTTTAACTACTCATACATTTGGCAGAAAATTTATAATTAACTCAATTCTTGAAGCCAACAACACATACTTTGAAATAAAAGATTTTCTAATAGATAGAAGTCCGAAGGAGTGGTTGCCACTCAGTCAGAATATAAAAACCCAAAAAGAAAATGTTTACAAATTAATTAAGGAAGGTTTAATACTCGAAAGTCCGTCTCATCGTACAACCTTTACATATATTCCGGAAACGGCTCAGGAGAAAATATACATTGAAGAATCAAGTAAAGACCTACACGATTACATTCCAATAGTTTTAACTATTAATAACAGGCTTAAAAATGTCATCGTTATTGATGCAAATGGAGCAAAAACTGTATTTGATAGAACTGAAAAAATAATTGTTGAAAATGATAAAGGTGTAAATTTATTTAAAACACTTATTTCAATAAATGAAAGGAAGAGAGTAGTTTATTCGATAATTGATCCGGAAGACGAAATTGAAGTGATTTTGCCAATTGATGAAAATTTGCAATTATTTGAGTTTCCTGAAAGAATTGCAAGGTTGTTTTTGTTTTATCCACTAGTTGGTTCGGAGGATTTCGGTTTGAATTTTATTATTAATTGCAATAAATTTTTACCTACTGAACCAAGGGATGGTGTGCATTTGCGGAGCAATAAGGATCAAGTAAAAGATCAAGAAGAAGCGAACCGCAATATTATTGAAAAGGCATCCAATCTAATTTTTGAATTCCTTAAAAGCAATATTGTAACGATCTCCAATCCTTTATTATTTGCTAAAATAAATTTTAAACGTAATTCATCGGACAATCCGTTACTTAATGAATATTTCGAGGGATTACAAAAACTATGGACTGATGAATTTAAATTACTTCCAATAGTAGAAACCAATAATGGATTTATATCTCCAACTGACGCTTGCTTTTTTAAAGAAGAAATTTTGAATTGTGTTGACTGTTTCGATGAGATTTACGAACTCGCAGCAATTTTTAATTCTAATATTCCAACAAAAAACACAATTAAGCAATGGAGCAACTATGCGCTGGAGTGGACTAGTGAAACCGTTAAGTTTATTGGACATTCTGAGTTGGCTGCAAGTATCGCAAAGGAAGACTTGTCAAAGTTCAATAAAACTTCTTTAATTAATTATTACAAGCAATTAATATCAGAGGAAAAAATTAATCTCTTTTCTGAATTTACTCTAATTCCAAACCTGAATGGAAAGCTTTCGTTTCTTACACATTTGCTAATACCTAAAGACATTACAAAGACCCTGATTGATATAGGTGAGGTTCTTATCCCTAACTCCATTGAAAGATTAGTCCATCCTGAATTTGTATTTGAATTCCCTTTTGAAAAATTTAATAGAAAAGATTTTGCAAATGCTGTCAAAGTAAGGCTAGAGGAAATGCAAGTTGCAAAAAGTATATGTCTGCCCGAACCTATTCAAGAAGATCTTTATAATGAAATAGACAAAAAGAAAGTATCTGTTCTTGATTATAACTTCTTCTCCAGTTGGTTAAAATATTGTAAGCTTAACAAAAACGTTAACTCACAAAGCAAGCCTGCGGCATTAATTAAAATTGTTTCGAGGTATTACGCCATAGATGATCAACTAATACATTTGCCAGTTTTGGAGAATCAGGATGAGAATTTGGATATAAGATCTTCCCGAAGATTACTTTGTCAAACATTTTTCAATTTGCTTGAATATCACAAAACTGAGTGGGTTCAACAAAACATACCTTTGCTTGAGGAAATATCTAACTGCAATGAAGATAGCTTGAAAGATGTTTATGCGTCATCAAAAGTTTATCCAAATCAGCTTAATCAGTTGAGAATAGTTACAGACTTAAAAAGAGATATAGGTGTTAAAGATGAAATTAAAACATTATATCATACAGTATTAAAAGATGATATCAGATCTCAATTAATTTATACGCAGTTTAATGAATGTGTGCCCGAGGATAAATTTGTTACAAATAAATACCTAACTGCCCAAATAGAGGATGCATTCTTTAATAATGACATTACTAATATAAATGAACATCCATTTAAAACGGAGATACTAAATATTATATCAAATTTACGAATACCTGAGTATGCAGAGTTATTTCCGAGGCTAGATCTTAAGAAGGCAAATCTAATGCTTGAAATTGTAACAAATGAAAATACGAAAGATGATATTTTCTCATTAGTTACTTTAAAAGAGTCACAATTAAACAAGTTAGGAAAGTTAGTTCAAAATGAAAACTTTGAAGCCATTTTGAATAAGGCTGCCATAGTGCTTCAGCAGGAAATAGAAAGCAAAGCGGACTTTAGGCACAAGTACGAAATTGGAACTAAAATAGAAGGACTCATAAGGAATAAACTTTCTGCTGAATTACAAGGGCGAATTACATTTGAAAATAAAAACACTTTGGAGGCAAACGATATTCAAGGTGGTCAGGATATTATCGTTTTGTTAGATGCTTCACCTGTATTTTATATTGAAGTTAAGTCCCGGTGGAACTCAGTAAATTCAGTTTCAATGAGCAAATTACAGCTTCAACGTTCCGTAGAAGAAAATGAAAAGTATGCTCTTTGTTCAGTTGATATAACAAAATATGAGGGGGATACCGATAGATATAATCTGTCAATTGATGAAATAATTCCGCTTACAAAATTCGTAACTAACATTGGTCAAAAAGTCAAACCACTAATTGAGGACAATCTAGTAGCTGAAAAAAATCAAGAACAAGCCATTCATCTGATTGATTACAGAGGGATTGTTCCGCAGGATATTATAAAAACAGGAGATGACTTTGAAGTATTTATTAATAATCTGGTTAACTCCATTAATAAAATTGTAAATTAATATGGTAAGTAAAACAAATGAACAAGCTCTTGAAGCGGTGATCGAAAAACGACTTACAGGCACAACACTTGAAGAATTAAGAGCCTTGGGTGTTGTTAACGCTTTTGCAGAACGAGCTGAATTATATCGTGGTGGCAACGGTTATTATTTAGGAGACTCCAATGATTTTAATGCAAAATACGCATTAGACGAGACAAGATTTTGGCATTTTTTAGAAAGCACTCAAGGAGATGAACTGCTAAAACTAAAAAAGCAAAGTGATTGGAAATTAAAAATATTGGAACGATTCGACCGGATGATAAAAAAATATGGTGTGATTCGTTTGTTGCGAAAAGGGTTAGAGGTTGACGATGCTCATTTTACTTTGCTCTATCAATTACCCTTAGCAAGCAGTAGCCAAAGTATTAAAGATAATTTTGAAAAAAATGAATTTAGTGTAACTCGTCAAGTTCGTTATTCGGAAGCTAACAAAGGGGAGGAAATTGACATGGTTCTTTTTATCAATGGCGTCCCAATTAGCACTATTGAACTAAAAAATCATTGGACAGGTCAAAATGCTAAAGTTCACGGTCAAAATCAATATAAATTTAAGAGAGATATTACACAGCCATTATTGCAATTTGGTCGTTGTATAGTTCATTTTGCTGTAGATACGGATGAAGCTTATATGACAACCAAATTAGATGGTGCTAATACTTTTTTCCTACCGTTTAATTTAGGTCACAATTTTGGTAAGGGAAATCCACCAAACCCATTCGGTCACAAAACAAGTTATTTATGGGATGAAGTGTTAACTCGTCCAAGTGTTGCAAATATTATACAACACTTCGTTCGCTTTGACGGAAAAGAAACAGATCCTCTAAATAAAAAGAGTTTGTACTTTCCTCGTTACCACCAGATGGATGTGGTAAGAAAATTAATAAAACACTCAAGCGAACATGGCTTAGGACAAACTTATTTAATACAGCACTCCGCAGGTTCAGGTAAATCAAACTCTATTACTTGGGCAGCATATCAGTTAATAGAAACTTATCCTATAAATGATTCAGTAATTGGAAGCAAAGGAGTTTCGAATCCATTATTTGACTCAGTAATTGTTGTGACAGATAGACGCTTATTAGATAAACAACTAAGAGAAAACATCAAGGAGTTTTCTGAAGTAAAAAATATTGTTGCTCCCGCTTACTCATCAAAAGAATTAAAAGAGAGTTTAGAAAGTGGAAAACGCATAATTATTACAACCATTCAAAAATTCCCATTTATTGTTGATGGCATAGCCGATCTTAGCGACAAACGTTTTGGAGTAATCATTGATGAAGCGCATAGTTCGCAAAGTGGTTCAGCTTCTGACAAAATGAATCAGGCAATATCAAGTTCGGGTTCTGATGAAGATGAAACAGATCCTCAAGATAAAATTATAGAGGCAATGAGTAAACGTAAAATGAGCACCAATGCCTCATACTTTGCGTTTACGGCAACACCTAAAAATATTACACTTGAAAAATTTGGAGTTAAACAAGAGGATGGAAAGTTTAAACCTTTTCACCTATACTCAATGAAACAAGCGATTGAAGAAGGTTTTATTTTGGACGTACTAGCTAATTATACGACTTATAGAAGCTACTACGAAATTGAAAAATCCATTGCAGACAATCCATTATTTGATACGGGAAAAGCGCAAAAAAAGCTTAGAGCGTTTGTTGAAAGAAACAAGGACACTATTGCTACTAAAGCTGAAATAATGATGGAGCATTTTATTTCCAAAATAGTAAACACTAAAAAACTGAAAGGCAAAGCAAAAGGGATGGTGATTACTCAAAGTATAGAATCGGCTATCAACTATTATCAGTCTATAAAAAACATATTAAATGAAAAAGGAAATCCATTTAAAGTTGTAATTGCATTTTCAGGTTCTAAAACTGTTGGTGGAATTGAATATACAGAGGACTCTTTAAATGGTTTCCCGGAAAAAGATACAAGAGATAAATTTGATGAAGATGACTACAAGATATTGGTTGTTGCTAATAAATACTTAACCGGATTTGATCAACCTAAATTAACAGCCATGTATGTAGATAAAAAACTACAAGGCGTTTTGGCTGTTCAGGCATTGTCTCGTTTAAACAGAGCCGCTGACAAACTAGGAAAGAAAACAGAAGATTTATTTGTGTTAGATTTCTTTAACTCAACAGAAGATATTAAAGCTGCATTTGACCCATTCTACACATCAACAACATTAAGCAAAGCAACGGACGTTAATGTATTACATGAACTAAAAAATAGTTTGGATGAAGTTGGCGTTTACGAGTGGGATGAAGTCGAAGACTTTGTGACAAAATATTTTAAAGGTATTAATGCTGAACAACTAAGCCCAATCATTGATGTTGCTGCGGATAGATTCAATAATCAACTTGAACTTGAAGATAAAGCGAAAGCTGATTATAAAATTAAGGCAAAGCAATTCGTTAAAATATATGGGCAGATGGCTGCTATTTTGCCTTATGAGGTTCTTAAATGGGAAAAGCTGTTTTGGTTCTTGAAATTTTTAATACCCAAGCTGATAGTGAAAGATCCTAATTCGGACGCTTTAGATGAATTACTTAATTCCGTGGATTTGTCAACCTACGGTCTAGAAAGAGTAAAACTAAACACGAGTATTGGGTTAGATTCATCTGAAACCGAGTTAGACCCTCAAAACCCAAATCCACGAGGAGCGTATGGTGGTGGTGAGGATGAAGACCCTTTGGATTTAATAATAAAAAGTTTTAATGAACGATGGTTTCAAGGATGGAGTGTAACTCCTGAGGAGCAACGTGTAAAATTTGTAAATCTAGCCAGCAAAATAAAGGCGCATCCTGACTATAAAACAAAGTTTGAAGAAAATATGGACGAGCAAAATAAAGGAATAGCCTTTATGAAAATATTTGATGATGTTGTTTCGTCAGAACGGAAAAACGAATTGGAACTATATCGATTGCTTGCAAAAGATGATGCGTTTAGAATCGCAATGCAAGACACTTTAAAAAGAATGTTGAGAGTTTAAATCGGATTGTTCAGGGGTAAAAGTTAGATGATAATAATAACTAAAATAAAGTAGAAATATTTAACATTATTATTTGTAGATTTAGATACTAAAATATCAAGGCAATCTTTCTTGATTTTAGGTTTATTCGATCTGGAAGTATATTACTTACAATCAGTACATGAGCGAGACAATTAATAGAGAAACAAGTTGGAAGGGGCAACGTCTGCAAAAGATTCGATTGGCAAAGCTCCTTTTGGAATCTATTGATGCTAATCCAAAAACTCAAGTTTTTGGAGCAATTGAATATGGACAAGACGTTTTCTTTAAAGATCGATCAGAGAAAGATCCAAAATTAAAGTTCGAAGAGGATAAAAATTATTCCAATAGTTCTTTTACATTTAATTCTCATGAAGTCATCAATACTCTAGTTTCACTTTTGGATATATGGATAAATGGTGGCTACAGTAAAAATATTAAATTCGCTTTTTACACTACAGCGGATATTTCAAAAGAGGCGACAACTAGTCGGATTACTAAAGGTGGCATTACGTTGCCAGATAAACCGATTCTTGAATTATTTACAAAAAGGGATTTTAATTATCCTAATTTTATTTCTGCTTCTATTGCACTTTTAAAAGCAGAATATGAGGATCAATATGCAAAGAAAAGTATTAAGGGAAATTTATCTACTGTAAATGAACTTAATGAAAGTCAATACAAGGAGTTCTTTGAACTAATAGATTGGGCTTTTAATGAAATTGATGAAGTTACATTAAAACAGCATGTTATTTCGCAAATTCAAGCTTCAAGATTATTTAATGATAGGATGAAAGGGAAGGAAGAAATGATCTTTGCCACCATCATCGAATTAATTGAAGAAAAACAAGGTAATACCGATAAAGCTGATAAATTCATTCATTATTCTGAAATTTATTTAATATTTAACGAAGCTGAGTCAGGAATAAAAGAAATTAAACCTGAAGATCCAGTGTGGGAGCTTTGGAATGGGTTAACACCTTCGGATACAAGGAATATTAAAGATAAAATTCAAAATGTATGTAACACTTTTTCGAATGATAAGATTGAAATTATTGCACGGAAAGTAAGTCGAAGTTTAATTGAAAGGGAAGCCGCTGCAAATAACAGCTTTCTTTCAATTCGATATAGAGTATTCGAGGAATGCAAAGACGAGTTGGTAAAAGTGATTTCAAGTGGTGCAACATTGACTGAAGGAGATATTGAATTATTAATTGATAGACTCACAAAACAGTGTGTCGAAAGGATTAATAGCTTGTCAAATTCATGGTCTTATAGTTATAAAGACGAGAAGGTAATACAGGGAATTATTTTAGAACTGTTTGATAGTTGTTTTTTGGCATTTGATAAAATATGAATAATACTAGTCAAAATATTAAAAAGCGGTTAATGTTTGTTAAAGGAGATGATTTTTATTTTCTTACTTATAACATAATTGCTGCATTAACAATTCTTGGTTGTGTTGATGAGAAGAAATTCAAAGATTATCGCAAGCTTGCATTTTTAGTGGATTTTGTTTCTGATCATCACTTAATTTCTATTGTGAAAAGAAATCGCGATCATGCGAATTTAAGTATGTTAGATCGCGAACTATTAACTAGATCATATTCAACTGGTCTTCTTAGACAAAATCAAATTATTCGATTACTCTTTATACTTGAAAGCAGGGGTATTGTTAATTTGGAGAAGAACCGAAATGGTCTTATTGATGTAGCTTTGAAGGAGGATAAAAAGGACGTTTTCGATAAGTCATTATTTGTGACAGAATATCAGAACATGACGTTGCTGAAATCAAATGTTTCTAGATTGTCCTCTTTGAACTTAGAAACGATGTTAAATCGACTATACGATAATTACGGAATAAAAAGATGGATAGCATTTTAATAGAGCGAGTTCGTTACATTGGCGACAAATATTTTTATGAGTCTCCTCCACTTAAGGAAGGGATTAATATTATTGTTGGAACAAATGGAAGTGGCAAGTCTACTTTCATGAATTTTATATATTACTGTTTAAGTGGCACAGTAAATGAATTTACCCCCGGTAATAGAGAATCGCATTCGCAAGTTTTAAATGACACAAATAATTACATTGAACTTGAAGTCTTACTAAATTCATCTGAAAAATATATTTTTAGAAGGTACTTCCGCAGTAATCAAATTACCATTATTGGTGGTAAAGAAGAAGTAAAAGTTTATCCAATTTTTAGATCTAAGAATGAGCCTACAATATTCTCCGACTGGATATTAGAAAAGCTCAACATACACATTGTTGAAATTTATCAAGGCGCAACCAATTTTAAACTAAATTTCCGCGATCTTCTGCGGCTCGTTTACCATAATCAAGAACTTAATCCGCAAAAGATTTTCAAGCCTTCCGATTCAGACAATATGATTGCTGATTCTGAAATGGTTCGTAAAATAATCTTTGAACTTTTGTTAGGTAAAACGTATTCCAAATATTACGAAACACTTTCTAGGTTTAAAGAATCCGAAAAGGAAAAATCAGTAGCTAAAGGTTTATTAGATGAATATGTGGTAATTTCAAAGCAACTTTCTCAGAATAAGCAAGATTACAATATCGTATACCTGAGGGAAAGGAGACTTGAGGTAGAAAGCATGTTATTGAAGCTTTATTTGGCAAGGAATAACTTCAAAGAAAACAAAACATCTGATCTAGCGTCATTAAATGAAATTACTTCGGTTAAAGCTGAACTGATTGAATTGGAATTACTTCAAAGCGGAAATTCTTCTAAAGAAATTGAATTATTAAATGAACTCAATAAACTAGATAGATTAAAAGAAAATGTAATTCTGGAAGCTACTCAAATAAAGAAGATTATTCATACCCATGAAAAGCTAAATTTATTTTCTGCCGATTCATGTCCTTATTGTTTGAAGTTGGTTGAAAGAAAGGAAGGTCATTGCGTTTGTGGAAATGAAATTGGTGAAGATCAGTATGAAAAATTCTTTTATAGCGGTGAGGAATACATAGAGATTTTAAAATCGAAACAGAAAACTGTAGAAACTATTGAAATTGCAATCCATTCCTGTCGAAAGGAATATGAATCTTTAATAGATGGTAACAAAGCTTTAAAAGAAAGAAGTCAACTATTGAAAGATAAAATTAAATCAACCATTACAGATGTATCAGGTAGTATTGACATTAATAAATTAAATGAAATTGATAATAAAATTGTATCGCTCAAGGAAGAATTAGGCTCAATTGATCAAGCAATAAAAGTTGAGGAAAAACGAGATCAACTTGAAAGGAAACATAATTTAGCAATTGAAAAATGGGAAGACTTAAAAACACAAATTCAGATCTTGCAGGCTGGTGCTCAGGCGGACATTAGAAAAAAGATTTCTGAATTTAATACAATTTATGATGATTTGATGAAGTCTGCGCTTCATGATTGCCGGAGTGCAAGAATAGCAGAGGATGATTATATGCCAATAATTGATAATGGTGCGTATCGTGAAGCGAGCGCAACCGTGCCTAAGAGGTTGATGTATTATTTTACTTTACTAAGATTATCATTAACGGATGATGAGATTAAGTTTCCTCGCTTTTTGCTTGTAGATACTCCTGAAACAGCTGGAGTTGATTCCGAAAACTTGAAAAATTCTATTGCACAGTACACAAAAGTTATTGATGGATTCTTAAATAAAAAGCATCAGTTGATTTTATCTTCAGGTTATGAAAAATTCCCAACCACATATGAAGAGTATGTGTTTGAAAGACTTCGAGATGATGACAAGCTTCTAAAACTAAAAACGATTTAAGTACGTAAAAATTGTCGAATGCAATTTGAATTTCGCAGGATGTTAAACTGAGCTTTAGTTTAACATTGCTATGGATGCATTTTAATTTTGGTAACCACCACTTATTAATCTTCAACCTAATTTAAAGAAAATTGACGAAAGCATAAAGAAGCTTTAAGGAACTAAAAAAAGGAATCTAAAGTTGCCTCTTAAACGGTCAGTCCTTCAAATAACACAGGCATAGCTTTGCCTTGTGTTTTGTTATACCCCACATCACCCGAAAATAGACGATTCTTAGTGGTATTTGCCATTGAGTATGGCATTTAGTTTTTAAACGTGCAAGTTTATTCCCTTGATTTTTTCCCCTCAAAAAAAGAAAGCCGGAATCACTACCACGTTTGAAAAAGTGTATCGAACTTGTCGTTAGTACCCTCAACTAGCGGTGATTGTGGTTTGGAAGAAGTTGAACAATTAAGATGGAAGTGAAATGGAGAAGCCAGTTGAAAAAATAAGTTTAAGTAAATGCAAATCCGTTCTTGAATCTGATGGCTCGAAGTATACTGATGAAGAAGTGTTACAAATAAGAGATTATTTATACATGCTTGCAGAAATTGAACACGAAGTGTACTTGAGAAAAAGAATTCGAGAAAAGGAGTTTGAAAAAGAACAACAAGAAGAATACAAACAAGCAGCATAAAATATGAAAAGAGCAATTGTTTACATTAGGGTGTCAACAGATGAACAAGCAGACAAAGGTTACTCTTTAAGACACCAAGAAGAATACTTAAGAAAGTATTGTGAGATGAATTCGATTCAACTTGTCGAAGTAATTAAAGAAGATTACTCAGCAAAGACATTTATGCGTCCTGCATTTAATGATCTATTGATGAGATTAAAAACTCGAAAGCTTAGAGCCGAGTATTTAATTTTTACAAAGTGGGATCGATTTTCAAGAAACGCACCGGATGCTTATGCAATGATAAGCACCTTAAAGAAAATTGGAACAGAACCTCAAGCAGTGGAGCAACCATTAGACTTGAGCATACCTGAAAATAAAATTATGCTTGCCTTTTATTTATCTGCTCCTGAAGTTGAAAACGACAGAAGGGCGTTAAATACTTTGGTAGGGATGAGAAGAGCGAGAAAAGAAGGGCGTTGGATTTCAACCGCACCGAAAGGTTATGATAATAAAACTGACGAGAACGGAAAGAAAACAATTGTACCTAATAAGTATGCGCCCATATTGCGATGGGCATTTGAAACTTTGGCAACAGGAAGGTACGGAGTTGAGGAAGTTCGTAAAATGTGTATTGAGAAAGGATACGATTTCAAGAAAACGCAATTTTATGATTGGTTTAGAAATCCAGCCTACTGTGGTCGGATTGTTATTCCTGCCTATAAGAACGAAGAAGAACAAATAATAAAAGGAAATTACGAGCCTTTAATTTCAGAGGCACTTTATGATCAAGTTCAAGCGGTACTCGCAGGTCGAAGATTTAAGACCATTTATAAAATTTGTGTAAAGGATGAATTGCCATTACGAGGCTTTTTGAATTGCCCTCAATGTGGCAGGAAATTATGTGGTAGTGGATCAACAGGTCGTAATAAATTAAAGCATTATTACTACCATTGCAAATACCCTTGTAAAGAGCGAGTGAAGGCTATTGAAGTAAATAATAGCTTTTCGGATTTTATTGCCAAATTTCAATTTAAAGCCGGGGTTCAGGAATTGTACGACTATGTGCTTCATTCCCTTTTTAAGAGCAAGAGTGGGGAGAATGGGGCTAATAAACAGGCTTTGCAGGCGGAGATTGATAAGAACAAAGAAAGGTTAAATAAAGCCCAACAGATGATGTTGGATGGCGAAATGGAGATGGCAGATTACAAGGAAATAAAGCGAAATATTGAGCCGAAAATTGAAGCGTTATTAACTCAACAATTAAGCTTCAACCAAATCGAAGTCGAATACAGGGGTTATTTGAAGAAAGGATTGATGGCAATTAAGAATTTGGGACATCTCTTTGATAATGCGAACATTAACGGAAAAATTGAGATTGTTGGTTCGACCTTGAAGGAAAATGCAGTGTTTTTGGAAGGTAAAGTTCGAACCGCTAAGTTAAATTCTTTGCTATCGCTAATCGCCTACGCAGACGGGCAACACAGAGGGGATAAAAAGCAGAAAGGGAGCAAAAATTGCTCCCTTTCCGGCATCGTACCCCGAGCCGGACTCGAACCGGCATGTCAGTGAAGACAATGGTGTTTGAGACCATCGCGTCTACCAATTCCGCCATCGAGGCAAATAGGCTGCAAACTTAAGGGTTGTTTGCTAATTAAACAAGTTTTAATTTTATTTTATAATTTGAACTAATAAGTAGATAAAATCAAAAATTAAATTCTCTTAGTTTAAAATTAAAGGCATGATTTAAATCATAAACGAAAACCCGTTTTATGTATAACTGTTTGATTATTAATTACTTTAAGTGTTAGAAAAAATATGATTTTTAAATATACCAACTTTAAGGTATTGTTTAGAATTATTATAAATAATTACTTTGTAGCATAAAATTATAAATAAAATGAAAAAAATATTACTTACAACTTTATGCTTAATAGCAATTAGTTTTACAAATGCACAAACTATAATTGACACAGTTTCTATTGGAGCTGGTTATGCAAATCAAAAATGGTACAGTTTACAAAACGATGAACAAGGCTCTGCACCTAAAAATAACTGGGATATAGCTTTTGACCCAAGTGGTTTCGGCACTTCAATTCATATTAACTCGGTTATTGGTACAATGTTATGGACTTACCCAAGCGCAGACACTACAGGTTGGGCTACTATAGATACAACTGGTATTAATTCATGGGTACCAAAATACAATAGTGATACTTCATGGGTAATTGGTGCTTTTGATAAAGGTGCAGTTACATCTAATGCTAACGATGTGGGTTGGGGTATTTATAATTCAATAACTCACATAATAACCGGCGACTCTTTATTTGTAATTAAATTATCAAATGGCTCATATAAAAAATTGTGGATAATTAACTCTACTGGAACTGGTTATAACTTTAAATATGCCGATTTAAATGGAAGTAACCTTCAAACAAAATTTATTTCTAAATCTGCTTACGCAAATAAAATTTTTGGATATTACTCATTGCAAACAAACACAGCATTAGATAGAGAACCTGTAACTACTGCAAATTGGGATTTATTGTTTACACAATACACAGCTTTTGTTCCAACTCCTTATACTGTTGGTGGCGTTCTTTCAAACAAAGGTGTTAGGGTTGCTCAGGCAGATAATGTTAGTAATCCTGTAACTTTTAATAATTGGTTTGGCCAACCTTACAAAACAGCTATTAACGAAATTGGTTACGATTGGAAAGCATTTACAACTTCATGGTTAATTGCACAAGACACAGTTTATTTTGTGAAAAGTAAAACTGGTGATATTTGGAAAATGCGATTTACAGGATTTGGAGGAAGCTCGAATGGAAATTACATTTTTTCTAAAGAAAAATTAAGTACAGTTGGAATAAACGAAAATAATGAAGTTAAAGCTTCAGTTTCAATTTATCCAAATCCTTCTAATAGTAGCAATGTAACTGTGTTATATGATTTAGAAAAAAATTATTCTAACGCTCAATTAAATATTTTTGATATAACAGGAAAATTAATTACACAAGAAAACTTAAATAATACTATTGGTTTTTATTCTCATACAATTAATACACAAAATTTAAAAGCAGGTGTATACGTTGTTTCAATTAAACTTAACAACACAACTATTCAACAAAAACTAATCGTTAATTAATTTATTAAATTTAAAAAATAATGGCAATAAATTCTTTAAATAATGCAATAAAGTACATTTTATACACAACTATAGTTGTAACTATATTAACATTATTAAACGCTTGTAATACAGCCAATGGCAAGGTAAATACCGATGTTACAACTTCAACTAAAAAAATTGGTGTATTGTTAGTAAACCATGGTTCACGATCAGAAACTTGGCGTAAGGCTTTAATGGATTTAGAAAAAAGTGTGCAATCTAAAATATTAGCAGATGGGAAAATAAGCGGCACTAAAACTGCTCATATGGAATATACTGAGCCATCTATTGCAAGTAGATTAAAAGAATTTGATGCTGAAGGTTATACCGACTTAATTATTGTTCCTATTTTTTTAACGGTTAGTCCACATACATTTGATGACATTCCAACAATTATTGGGCAAAAGGAAGATCCTCAATCTAAAGAAATGCTTAAAATTGAAAAGATTGAAACATACACGCCAAAAGCTAAAACTTACATTACGCCTAACTTAGACTTTACTGACATTTTAAAGAAAAATGTAACACGTAGAGTAAAAGAATTATCTAAAGATGCTACAAATGAAGGTTTAGTTTTAATTGGTTATGGAGACGAAACTTATGATAAAGAATGGGGAGATTTGTTTAATACAGTAGCAGAGCATGTAAAAAAAGAGATTGGAATTACTGAACATTCATACGGTTGGTGTGGACACATAGCTCATTATGATTCACAAAAAACTACAGATGCAATTAATACTGTATTAAAAAAGAAAGATAAAGCTGTTGTTATTCCTGTTTTAGTTGCGCATGATGAAAATTTTCAAATAAAAATTATAGGTGGTGGTGTAGAAAAAGTAAAAAACAGTAAAGAAAAAGTTTATTATACACCCGATGCTATTTTACCAGACCCTAATGTTGAACAATGGGTTATAGACATAACTAAAGAATACTTAAACAAAATTACAAGTACAGAAACTTTACCCTAAAATGTTTAATTGGAACATTAAAAAAATAAGAAAACTAAATGTTGCTACGCATAGAGATTTAGGCTACTTTTTTTCGTCTTTAATTTTAATTTATTGTATATCTGGTATTGCACTTAACCATGTTGATGATTGGAATCCTGATTTTATTTTAACAAAAACTGTAGTTAAGTTAGATAAAACCTATACTAAAGATGAGATAAACGAAAAACAAATAAATGAATTTAGTAAATTGGTTAAAGAAGAACAATTTAAAGTGTTTGATTTTCCAACTTCTAATCAAGTTAAGATTTATTACAACAACTCTTCATTACACGTTTATTTAGATAAAAAAGAAGCAGTATATGAACAAGTTGCTAAACGCCATGTTTTTTACCAAAGTAATGTTTTGCATAGAAACAGTTTAAAAGGTTGGAAATGGGCATCTGATATTTTTGCTTTTTTATTAATTGTAATTAATATTACTGGTTTATTTATTTTAAAAGGCAAACATGGAATAACAGGGCGAGGGAAATGGCTAATTGCAGCAGGAACAATACCACCAATTGTTGCCATTATAATACAAGCGCTTTTATAATAAAAAACAAATGAAAAGTATTAGTAAATTTGCAACTTGAAAATCGAAAGAATGAATAAAATAATTTAAATAAAGATATTTTTTGAACTCATAAATGATTAAAAATTTAATAGTAATATTTGTTTTAATTTTTCTTAGCAATTTGCAAAGTCAAACTATTCGTGTTTTATCTAAAGATGATAGTATCCCAATTCCATCTTCTCATATTGTAATAAAAGATTTAAAAAAAGGCAATGAAACATTTACAGTAACAAATAATGTTGGAATTGCAACTTTAGATGAAGTTAAGTTTCCTAACTCAAATTATTTTATTACAATATCTTTTATTGGTTACAAAAAAATAAGCGATACTGTTTATAAAAATCAAAATAAAACATATTATTTATTTCCCGAAAAAGCAGTTTTAAATGAAGTTGTAGTAACTGGTCAATATGCGCCTAACAGTCCCGAAAAAGCAGTACACAAAATTAAAATAATTGACAGTAAAAAAATTGAAGCAATGGGTGCTGTTAATTTAAGAGATGTTTTAACAAACGAACTTAACATTAGATTATCTCAAGATAATATTTTAGGAAGCAGTATGAGCCTGCAAGGCATATCAGGTCAAAATGTGAAAATTTTATTAGATGGTGTTCCTATAACTGGAAGATTAAATGGGAATATTGATTTATCACAAATTAATATGAATAACGTTGAAAGAATTGAAATTATTGAAGGGCCATTATCTGTAACTTATGGAACTGACGCGCTTGGAGGCACAATTAACATTATCTCTAAAAAATCACAAAAAGAAACGTTTTCTATTTCATCAAACAATTATTACGAAAGTATAGGGCAATATAACACAACAGGAAAAATTGGTTATAGAAAAAATAAAAATTTAATTACATTAGCTGGAGGCAGAAATTATTTTGATGGATGGCGCACAAACGATCAACCCTTTTATATAGAGCAAGTAAGAATTGCCGATAGTTTACGCTATAAAAACTGGAAACCAAAAGAACAATTATTTGGAACATTATATTACGGACATTACTTTAAAAAATTAAAATTAGGTTATACAGGCGATTATTTTTATGAGCAAGTAACAAATAAAGGAATGCCCAGAGCTCCATATAACGAAACAGCATTTGATGATTATTATGTAACCAACAGAATTAGCAACTCTTTAAATTTAAATGGGCAATTAAATAAAAACTATCATTTAAATCTTATAGCTGCATACAACCATTTTCAAAGAAACAAAAACACATATTATAATGATTTAACCACTTTAGATAAAATACTTACTAAAAATAGTGGCGATCAAGACACCAGTATTTTCAATAATATTATAACAAGAGGCTCTATTAGCAGCACTAAAGACTCTTCTAAACTTAATTATGAATTCGGATACGATATTAATCATGAAACAGCTTTAGGAAATAAAATTAAAAACACAAAACAAACCATTGGAGATTATGCAATTTTTACTACCGCAGAGTATAAACCTATTTCACAATTAATAATCCGTCCAGGCCTAAGAGCAATATACAATACAGGATATAAAGCTCCATTAGTTCCATCATTAAATATAAAATATTCAATTCAATTAAAAAACAACCAATCTGTTGCTGTTCGTTTTTCTTACGCAAGAGGTTTTAGAGCGCCTTCGTTAAAAGAACTTTATTTTTACTTTGTTGATGTTAACCATAACATAACTGGAAATGCAAACTTAAAAGCAGAGCAATCGCATAACTTTAATTTAAGTGCGAGTTTTATTCAAACTCAAAACGAAAAAGCATATAAACTTGAGTTAAGTACATTTTACAACACTATTGATAACATGATTTCTTTAGCGCAATCTTCAACAACACAATTTAGTTATTTTAATGTAGATAAATATCAAACCGTTGGTGCGCAATTGCAAAACGAATATGGAATTAAACATTTTAAAATAACTATTGGTGGTGCTTATGTTGGAAGATACAATCAAATAACCTCAGCGCAACTTTCTGAAACATTTTTATTTTCGCCAGAAGGTAGATGTAATTTATTTTACGAATGGCATAAACAAAATATTACTTTTGGTTTGTTTTATAAATACACTGGCAAATTGCCAAGTTATGCTTTAACAACATCAAATGATGTTACAAAAAATATTATTCAAGATTATCATACAGCAGATTGTTCTATCTCAAAATCTTTTTACAAAAAAATGCTTAATGTAACTTTAGGTGCAAAAAATTTAATGAATGTAATAAATGTAAATGGCATAACTACAGGTGCAGCACACTCATCTGGAGGAAACTCAGTTTCGGTTGGCATGGGAAGAACTTATTTTGTAAAACTTGATATTAACCTAAACACTAAAAACTAATTTGAAAAATCTATTATATATTTTTTTATTTTTTATTTTAATTATTGTTTCGTGCAAAAAAGAAGAATTGCCCGTAACTAAACACGATGCTGGAAATGTAATTACTTCATCAGTTGATTTAGGCGATACCTATAAATGGCAAATTTATTTTAACTTAGAATCAAATAGCATTGTAAGTCAAAACATAAAAACAATTTGGGATTTAGGTTTTGAAAATGGTGAAAATGGTTCAAAAATTGTTTTAAACTCTTCTAAATTTATGTTCGCAAGAAATACTGGCGTTACAAATTTTTCACTAGTAACAGATACTCTTGGATTTGAAATTAATAAGAAATGGGATCATCCATCAGGAAATCTAGATTCAACAGCTATTGGTAATTGGCAAAACTCAAATAATGTTTATATAATAGATAGAGGGTACAGTGAAACAGGCATACACCAAGGTTTTAGAAAATTACAAATTTTATCTGTAAACCCTACTTCATATAATATACGTTTTGCATTATTAAATGGCAGTGGCGATGTAACTTTAACTATAAACAAAACAACAAATTACAATTTAACACATTTATCTTTTGCAACTTCAAACACAGTTATTGTTGAACCCGAAAAAACAAAATGGGATATTGTTTTCACGCAATACACACATACTTTTTTTAACCCCGTTCAACCTTATTTAGTTACTGGATGTTTATCTAACAGATACAAAACAACAGCCTATTCCGATTCAACAACTAATTTTTCGGATATTAAATTTGACAACCTAAACCTATCCAAACTATCTACAGATATAAACGCAATTGGCTTTACTTGGAAAAATTATACAGGTTCTAATTATATAACAAAACCTCAAAATAATTTTGTAATAAAAAACAGTAACGATTATTATTTTAAATTACATTTTATTGATTTCTATAACCAATCTGGCGTAAAAGGCAGCCCTAAATGGGAATACCAAAAATTATAAAACTATTATTTTAACATAATTTAAAGAGAAATTAAAAATTATAATTTGTTTTGTTAGGATTCCTAACTATATTTGTATTGGCAACATTGCCATAAAACTATTTAAATTAAAATAAAATGAAAAAATCAATTTTTTATCATGCAGGATGTTCGGTATGCGTAAGCGCAGAACAAGACATCGTAAATTTAATGGGTGCAAATAATGTAGAAGTAGTTCATTTTGGTAACGACAAATCAAGAATTGCTGAAGCAGAAAAAGCTGGTGTAAAGTCTGTTCCTGCGCTTGTTACTCCAAATGGAAATGTTCTACATATAAATTTTGGGGCATCTATGGCCGATGTAAAAGGTTAAAAATAAATTCTCACAGGTTAAATTTAATCTGTGAGAATTTTTTTAAAAAATCAAATTAAAAAATAATTTATGAGAGTAGCAGTTTGGGACACCTATGTTACAAAAAAAGATGGGTCAATTATGCATTTTGATATTATTGCGCCTATTGAAATTAGAGATGCAAGTATAATACATAATTTTGGCAAAGAATATTTAAAATCAAAAAATCAAGAAAAACAAGCTATAACAGCAAACGAATGTAGATTTTGTCATATTGAAAATATTAAACCACAATGGGAATTAGATATAAAACAAAAAGGTTATTATATTTATGAAATGGAAAACTGTAAATGAAAAAAGACATTGAAACCAAAACTGACGTTGAACTTTTAGTAAATACATTTTATGATAAGGTTAAAACTAGCAGTATAATTGGTCCAATTTTTAATGAAATAATTAATGTTGATTGGAAACATCATTTACCAAAAATGTATTCGTTTTGGGCAAGTGTGTTATTAGGTGAACATAGTTTTTCGGGTAATCCTATGCAAAAGCATATACAAATTAGCAAACTAACAAAAATGAGCGAACATGAGTTTTTAGAGTGGTTAAAATTATTTAATGAAACTACAAACGAATTATTTGAAGGCGAAAAAGCCGAAGATGCTAAAACTAGAGCTGAAAATATTGCGCGTTTAATGTTATACAACATTCAAAAAGCATGAACCAGTCAGATTTTAATTTAATAATTCAAAATCAACACATAGAAAGTAAAATTATTGCTTCGTTTGAAAGAATTGCTCAAATATTTAGAGTTTTACTTTGGCAAGAAAGTAAAAAATACTCACTTAGTCCAATTCAAATTCAAATTTTAATTTTTTTATCTACACACACCGAAGATAAAAGAAAAGTTACTTATTTGGCAAACGAATTTAATATGACCAAAGCTACTATAAGCGATGCTATTAAATCGTTAGAACAAAAAGAATTAATCACAAAAAATTATATCGATAACGATATAAGAAGTTACATAATTCAACTTACAACTAAAGGTAAAAATATTGCAAATAAAACATCAGTTTTTACCCAGCAATTACATGAACCATTAAGTAAACTTAATTTAAATGATAAAGAAAATTTATTATTAAATATGCTCAATATAATTTCTCATTCAAACAAAAACGGGTTAATTTCAGTTCAAAGAATGTGTTATACTTGTTCTCATTTTCAAACCAATAATAAAAAACACATTTGTAAATTATTAAATAAAGAATTAAAAAACACCGAGTTAAGGCTAGATTGCCAGGAATATAAGCTAAAAGAATGAAGGTTTAATTCTTCTTAAAATAAAACATCAATCACTTTTAATTCACAAAAGTTAACATAAAAATAAATTAATTTGTAAAGTTGAATTAGCATGCAAAATCTAAACCTCTAACTTCGCATAAAATTTTTTTTATTATTACTGTAAATAATTATCCAAACAAAACCAATCTAAATGCTTTTGTAAATTGAAATTGATAAAACTTTTAATTAATTCTAACATCTACATTTCATTAGCGGCGGTTGCTCTAACTGTTTCTACACAAATACAACTTGGCCTTAAACCACAATGGCATCCCTATTTATTTTTAATATTTTTTGCGACTTTATTTGAATATAATTTACACAGGTTAATAACTATTTTAACTCATTCAGAAGCCATAAATTCTGAAAAACACAGTTGGGTAAAAAAAAATAGTATTTGGTTTTATGTTTTAGTAATTTGTTCAATTATTGGTTTTTTGATTTCTGTTTTTCAAGCCAAAGTTTCTGTATTATTAACCTTAGCTCCTATTGCTGGTTTAACTTTATTTTACTCAACTCCAATAACAAAAACTGCAAATGGCATTTTTAGACTTAGGCAAATTCCATATTTAAAAATATTTTTAATTGCATTTGTATGGTCAACAATTACAATTTTATTACCAGTAATTCATTCGGAAAATAAAATTGAAGATTGGCGAGTAACGACAATGATAATTGAACGATTTTTATTTGTATTAGCTATTACTATACCTTTTGATATTAGAGACGTGGAAGATGATTCTAAAACTGAATTAAAAACTATTCCATTAAAAATAGGTAAAAATAAATCCTTAAAACTATCTATTGTTTTAATGACGTTATTTTTAATATTAACTATAATTCATTATACAATTGCTTCACAATCTTTTTTAATTATCGCATATGTAATTTCGTTTTTAACAACATTATTTTTTTTAATAAGTAAAAAAATACAAAACCTAACTCTTTATTATTATGGCTTTTTAGATGGTACAATGTTTTTACAAGGAATTTTAGTCCTATTATTTTATATAATTAAACAAAATTTTAACCAATATGCTTAACAACGGTATTCCTGTTTCAACTTCTTTACCACCTACGTTGCAAAGAGAAAATGTTGTTCATAAAAACAAACTTTATAAAGTAAAAGTATTAAGGTTATCCTAATTCCCCTTAAAAATTTTTACAACTATATTAATATTGCGTAAACCGTGTACATAATAAAAAAAGCTATCAATTAGATAGCTTTTTGCGGTGAGGGCGGGATTCGAATCTACCTGTCGGTAGACAGGCCCGCGCTTCCATCTTTCATTGCCTTAAGTTTTTCTTTTCCAACTCCGCTTTTCCAATACTTTTCTCTAATTCTTGCTTCTACTCTTGTGTTAACTTTTTCTTGATAAAGCAAATCAAATGGTGCATAAGGTTTTGTTGTTTTTTCATATCCATTATTGTGTTGTTTTAGTCGTCTTTCCAAATCGCTAGTTAAACCAACATAAATGTATTTTCTGCTTTTACTAGATATTGCGTAAACCGTGTGCATAATAAAAAAAGCTATCAATTAGATAGCTTTTTGCGGTGAGGGCGGGATTCGAATCTACCTGTCGGCAGACAGGCCCGCGTTTCCATCAATCATTGCCTTAAGTTTTTCTTTTCCAACTCCGCTTTTCCAATACTTTTCTCTTTTTCTTGCTTCTACTCTTGTGTTAACTTTTTCTTGATAAAGCAAAACAAATGGCGCATAAGGTTTTGTTGTTTTTTCATAACCATTATTATGTTGTTTTAATCGCCTTTCCAAATCGCTAGTTAAACCAACATAAATGTATTTTCTGCTTTTGCTGGATATTGCGTAAACTGTGTACATAATAAAAAAAGCTATCTATTAGATAGCTTCTTGCGGGAAAAAAGGTACAAATTTCAAACGATTTCGCCAAGGATTTGGGTGAAATACTTGATTTCATTGACCGTTTCCGTCCTGAAATAGACGCCATTGGTAAAGAACCCGAAATTTCCGAAAAATAGCCCCTTACTGCCCTCCAAATTCAAGGTGGGAGCCTTTTAGCAACAATTGTCCCCCGCCTGAATTGGGGGGCATTTAACTGATCCGTAACTGCAATAAACACAACAATCGCCTTCTAATGGCTTTAACCTTGCTTTGCAGTTTTCGCACTCATAAAAATAGGCACATGCGTCCGTTGGCATTATTTCATCCTTTTTATGGCCACATTCCGGGCAGGTTAAGGTGGATTTCAGCTCTACCTTTTTGCCATTATAAGTTCCACAGGTTTCGCAAGAACCGTGAAGTTTATTCCTGTAATAATTTACTCCGGTTGCTACAAGTAATCCTAACATTCCCCCGTACAGAAAATATGTCCAATAATCACTGTTATTGAAATGATAGCCATAAAAAATTAGTAGGCCGCTTGGGATGGCAATAAGAAGCGGATAAGTACAACGATGCTTTCTATAAGAAATAATAAATCCAATAATAGAAATCAAAACCATCAATTGAAATATCCACATTGTCCAACCTCCAAACAGTTCAAAACTGCCCAGTCCAAGAGCAGAAGCTGCAAAGGCAAAAAGGGGAAAGCAGCAGGGTGAAAAGATGGCGGTGATTAATAAACCAAGAGTCCCAATTTTATCTATGTTATTTGTAATTTTCATGCAATGGAGTTCTGTTTGATATGTTTGAAGAAAGGATTTAGAATCTTATGATGTTCCTTCTTTAAAGAGTAATAAATGGTTTGTCCGGAACGTCTCGTTTGCACAATGTTTCCATCCTTCATTTTTCTCAGGTGCTGAGAAATTGCAGGAATACTAATACCAATTATGTCGCTTAAATCGCAAGGACATAATTCTTGCTCATTCTCCAAAAGAAAAAGAATTTTAAGCCTTACTTCGTTCCCTGCTAATTCTAACACTTTTCCGAGGGATTCAAAGGTATCTGCGTTTTCCTTTATTATCTTTTTACATTGGTCAATCTGATGCTTATCAGCAAAAACTCTTATACATGAATTCTTTTCCATGATACAAATCTATTTATTTTTAATTATTTAAGCAAATGCTTAAATATAGATAACAAAAAAGGCGGGATTTCCCGCCTTCTCATTTTAATTACCGATTTTATATCCGGTGGATCTTTTTGGCTTCATCAAACCCGACCCATTTCCCATTGCTGTCAAGTCCCCGATTTGCCAGTTCCCTCCGCACCAAGTAAATCAGGTCAAAGTCTCCTTTGATAGCTTCTGAAAGAAGTCGGTTGCTTGTTAGGCTGAAAATATATGAAGGGTTATCGTCATCTTTTCTATTCTCATAAAAGCGAGGGTCAAATTTTGAACGGGATTTCTGTTCCGATTTGCCGGTGGATTGATCCCATATCTTTAAAGCTTCAGCCATCTGCGTCAAAAACGCATTCAAATTCGGGTGAATTTCATTCACGACATCGTGAAAATTAACGCTGCGTTCTTGGGCAATATCCAAAATTTCAATGTAGTCGGCATCGGTAAGTTCCAAATCCCACTCCCTTTCAATCACTCCTTTTAAAAGACGTATTGTTCCGTTAAACACAATGGTTGGTTTTTGTTTTGTAGGTTGATTAACTTTTGCTTGAGTTTTACCTTGTCTTTGACGTAATTTTTCTTCGCCAGTTTTGGTTAATTCGCCTCCCATTTGTTTCCAAATTTCAGGCGGGATTTCTTCTCTAATTACGGTATCGGCATCCATAGCTCGACTCATAGCCTCTTTGTACTTCTTTGCTTTATACAAACGATTAATTTCTTTTAGGACTGCGTGATCTTGTTTATCCAAGTATTCAGGCTCAGTCCAGTCTTCTGTTTTTGTGGTTTTCTTTTTCATGGTGTCTACGTTCGATACTTTATTCGGAACGTCCAAGTTCTTTCCGCTTTTTCTGACTCCATTTAACTCTTCTGCATCACTGATGCTATTATCGCCAAAAATATCAAGTTCTCCTCCTTGATTAAATCTTCCAAACTGCACGGCTTTACCTTGCTCTGGTACTTCAATTACAACATCCACGTCGTGCTGAAATTCATTGTTGCCTTTGAACTTACCGCCTTTGGTGGCCTGAAAAACATAAATGAAAGATTTTCCTTTATTGGAAACTTTAAGTGCATCCAAATCTTTTGGAGTTAAACCAAGTTTATTAACCGAGTCCAGGAAGATAAATTCATAAGGAGATAAATCCTTTGGCAATGCATCTGCCACAAATAGATTTTCATGAGCAACATCCTTATCCTTCAATTTTTTCTGAAGGGTTGCATCCAACTTCTCTTCTTTAGCAACATAAAGTACCTTGCCATGATTTCTTGCCAAGTATCCCGCAAAATCAACACATAAATAACTTTTACCCATCTTCGGCATTCCAAAAACCATCGCTGTAAATCCGGGAGCAGGATCACCAATGAAATCAAGCCACTTTCCTGTGAATCCAACAGCATTAAATTGCAAGTTGGTAAAATCCGTACTCGGCATCACGTTAACTTGTTGAGAGGAATTATTTATTCCACTCAAATCCATCTTCTTCTTTTTTACTTTAGTGTATGATTCATCAATATCATCATAAGCGTTCTCATATTTTTCGATGATCGATTTCAATCGCTTAACTGTAGCGGGGGTAAGAACAAAGTGTTTGGCATTACCCATTGTATTGAAAGCTTTAAGCACCGCTTGTTGGATAGACATTATGTCTTTTGCTACCGGAGATTTTTTTGTGATTTTCTTTTCCTCGATTGCTTTTTGCAATTCATCAATAAATATTTCAAATGTCTTTTTATAAAGAACTTTATCATTGAAATCCAAAAAACGGTTAATGAATTTCACTTCGGTTGAAATCTCTCCGTAAGGATTCTTCCTTTTACGTCCTGATTCCTGCTTACCATCCAAAGATTCACCTCTTTCTTTCAATATTTTTTCAATTGCACTTTTACGAATTGCAATCCACTCCTGTTCTCCATCCTCAAGTTCAGCATCCAACTCAAGGCGATAAATCATTTTTAATCTTTCGGTTGTAAACTTTTTATATCCCTTAATATCTGCCTTTGCTCGTTTTGTTTCGGGATGTTCATCTGAAATACCGGATAATGAAATAGAACTCGACTTAATAAACTCTTCAAGCTTTTTGAAAGACAAATTCACCATGCTTTTGAAATCAGAACCTCCGCTCCAGTCCTCTCCTTCGTTCGTTTTAGCAATAATGGCCGTGTGAGATTCTTTTAAGGCTTGCGGTAGGTTTTCAAATCCTATTTCATCTATGGTGTTAAAGTAATTGTCGGTGGTTATTTTTATTGCTTTCATTATGCTGCGAATTTTAGTCGTTTGAGTTTGGATTCAATTTCTTTTATGGATATGGTTTTAACTTTGGGATCAGCTTTTATTGGTTTTATTTTTTCAGGATCGTAATTAAAAACAAGCATTTCAGTTTTCTTTTTATCGGTGTGTTTTGTTACGGTAACCGATTTTTCCACCCTTTTTGTTCGCCACTTGAACTTTTTTATGTACTGGCTCAGTATGGTAGAAGGATAACTACTCAACAAAAATTTTCCCTTAACTTTCGACAAAGCATTTAAAAGGTCTTTATAGTCATTTTCGGAATAGCCTTTATAGTGTCCCATATCAGAACCGATGTAAGGAGGATCGGCATAAATGAAAGCATCCTTGGCATCACATCGTGCAATCACTTTTACCGCATCATTATTTTCGATCTGCACCATTTTCAAACGCTGTGCATAAGCATTTGTAAAATCTTCTCTTTTGTTGGCAAGCGATTTTTCTTTTGAGTTTGTTTTTCCGAAGCCCCAAGAACCTATCATTCCGGCAAAGCCTTGATTGGTGAGTGTCCACAATGCCCACGCACGTTTTACATCCGGAAATAAATCCGGGTGCTCATACACAACCATTGCTTTTTTGTAAAGCTCTCTGCTGTGAAGTGTAGATTGTATTTCCTTTTGCAATTCCGGGAATTTAGATTTAATGACTTTGAAAAAATTAATGACTTCACCATTTTTATCATTGATAACTTCCACTTCTGATTTAGGTTTTGCAAAAAACAATGCTCCTCCGCCAAAGAATGGTTCACAATAAATCCGATGTGCAGGTATTAGATTTAATAAATGCTTTAGCATGTTCTGTTTTCCTCCGTAGTATGTGATTGGTGTTTTCATAGTTTGAAAAACCGGGCATAAATCAATATGCCCGGTAATTAATTGTTAGCTGTAAACAAGTGCTTTACGGTTATCCCAAATCTTATCGAAGTTTTTGTTACCACCCGCCCAGTGATAAGAAAGAACTCCTTTGTTGTTGGTTACCTTTAAGATTGCCCACACGGGTTCATCTGGTTTTGCTCCCGGATTTGCAAATCCTTTGTAAACGGCATTTGAGTTTGTTTCATCCACAAGTTTGGGCTCGTAGAAGATTTTATCGTTCATGCTTGTTACCTTTTCAGATAATTGCGCTACCGAGTTTTTCAAATTCACGATCTCCGCATTACCTTCTGTTTGTTTTGCTTCTGTAGCCAAACCAACAGCTGCTGGGCTTTGCAGCATCTCCATGATCTTATCCCTCAAATCATTTACATCGGTTGAAGCAGGAACAGTTACTTCTGTTTGATCTACGAACACATTGTACAATGCTCCCTGACCAATGTCGATTTTGATTATGGTGTCTCTTACCACTTCCACTTCTTTGATTTGATGTTTCAAAATGAAACGTGGTGAACCGTCTGTGACGATTTTAAGGCTTGCGCCATTGTTGATGATTTCTGTTGCCATTTAATCCTCCTTTTTGTCTTGGTTGTTTTTACTACTTTTTATTGCTCCTACAATCACTTCACCGATTACAGCCCCCATGAACCCGCCAATCATAACAAAGGGAATGGTGTCCTTTTGCGTTTCTTTGGCGTAGAAGTAACTGATAAGTGATGCAGCGAGCGTAACGGTTGATACGATTGTTTTTTCTCTCATTATTTATTGGCGTTGATGTAAAGTGTGGTTGCGATTCCTGATAGTATGAGCATGCCTCCGGCAAGCAGTTTATTTTGCAACACTTTCCTGCGTTGTGATTTGTAAGCGGTGTTTAGATCATCGGAGAGTTTTCGTTCTCTTTCCAAATTCTCATCAAGCAGCCCTTTGATCTGTAAATACGAAGCACTGCAAATAACCACTTGTGAATCTTTGATAGCTACCATGTTTTCCAGTTGCGAGATATTACTTTCATAAATGGTTTGCGTGCTATCTACCCAAGCAACATAAGCAAGCGTTTGCTGCTTTAATGAATCGCAATCGTTCAGCAATTGTTCAAAGCTCAACGTGTCACTTTTCTTTTCGGCTAATGCTACAAGTGCAACTTGTGACTGGTTCAGTTTAAACTTGGTTACCTTCAACTTGCTTTGTGTTACAGACAATTCCTTCTGCAAACTGTCGCTGTGTGTTTTCAGGGATTCAAAAGCAGCTTTGTAATCGGTATCAATGCGCTCCGCTTTTTCTGAAGCCTTTATTATTTCCGTTTTATCCTGCTTCACTTTCTCCCCAGTATTGCAGGTACTCAGGGACAGGAACAAACCTGTTATCAATGCTGTAAATAAAATAACTAATGGAACTCTTTTCATAATCTTTCGTTTTAATAATGGTTTTTAATTGATTGTTTTTGACTTTTTCTCAAGGGAGTAACCGAATGTTCCTGCACCGATCATACTGATGAATGCGTAGAACATATATTCAGGAACCTCCATTCCAAAGAACTGCTGCGATACCCAACTGATAATGGACATAAGCACGTAGATCAGTGTAATTACTTCTCTTAATGAAAAATTGCCGTCTTTGTCTTTTAAAAGCTGATGTAGGATGTCTTTAATCTTCATAGTTGCTGTTCTTGTTTTTTAAATAGATGATTAAACGCTTCGCTGATCTGTTCAGCGATGTTCTTGAGTTTATCGCCTCCACTGAAAGCGATGAACCCTACTGCAAGCAGACCTATAATTCCTGCTCCGACTGCGATTCGCCTGTAGGTTTCTCTTTTTACAGCTCTGAAATCAATCAAAGTGTAAGTGAATTTATTGCCGTACATACTGCGGTGGCGTTCGCAAAAGCGCAGGAATTCCTGAAAGGCTGTTGCATTTTCAAAGACCTGACAGCCTGCCGAATTTTTATCAACGGTTTTTGTTGTTCCGATTCTGTTGGCTCTGTGGATATTTATTCCATACAAGCCCTTTGTTTTCTTTCCGTTGTAAAAATCAAGCGAGGCATCACGGTCATAATCCCTAATAATGGTTACAGGTTTTCGCTGCACTAAAGCCAGGTATTGTCCACGGTGCAAGCCCATCTCGTAAGCATGCTCGTATTGTCCTTGTCCAAGTATTGCTGTTCCCTGTGGCTGCATCGGATTGCGAAGCCAAAACGTTCCCGGATCTGTGGTAGCTTTGTAAACGTGATAGTTCCATTTGATTGGGCTAACCTTATAGAACACATGAATCTCGTCATCAAAGCGATTCGGGATTGTACTGGCGGATCGCAAGCCTACAATATTCAACTCATACGGGCGTGTATAGAGTTTATATCCTTTGTGCCTTAGTATCGCTCTTAACTTCTGTAGTACCATTATGCTGCGGAATTAAAATCAGGTTCGTAATTCTTTAACCAGTCTTTCACATCAAAGCATGGACAGGCTTTTTTCACACCCGGAAAATCTCTGTGTCCAAGCACTTCTGCTTTTGGATATTTTTCCGTTAAGCGAACGATGATATCGAACATGGCGTGCTTTTGTGCATCGCTGCGGTTGTCCACAGGCTTTCCGTCTTTATCAATACCGCCAACATAAGCGATGCTGATGCATTCGGAATTATGTTTGTAAACTCCGTAGCTGTTCTTCTTTTCATCAAGCAACTGAACTATCGTTCCATCACGTTTGATAAAGTAATGGTAGCCGGGTGTGTCACCCCATCCTCGCTGTTCTTTCCAGTAACGTTTGATAGACTCAAGGGTGGTTGTTGTGGGCGTTGCTGTGCAATGCACCACGATGTATTTTATGTTTCTTAAATTCATAAGTAGTTGATTGTTTTGGTTTCCACTAAAAAGTGTTTTCCGTTGTTTTCAAATAGTGTGTGATTTCCTTTTTGTGCGATCTCTTTCCCAAGCACCATATTGGCAGGAACTTTAATTGCTTTCTTTGGATGCACCCAAACAAGTGTTGCATGTTTGGTGATGATACTGGAGCTTTCAATTCCGGACAGCGACCATTTCTTCCCATCGTAATTCAATCCCATGCGGGTGAACTGTAAACGGATTGCTTGCTTTTGTTTCTCATCGGTAAAGCTGTTAAGCATTCCGTTGACAAGCGTTTGGCGAACTCCACCGATACGGTAGTTGGTTTTAAAATCATCAGAGACTGTGGTGTAATCGTCTTTTGATTTTAATTTTTGCAGGGCTTTAATTGCGCCTGTGAAGTTTTTGATGATCGCAGCAGAGTAGAGTTCTTTTGCACTTGCGGAAGCATCCAAGGTTTCACCCTGTGTCATGACATTGAAAGTGCTTTTATCAATCGTACTTGGATATCCTGCTTTGATAAGAGCCGCTTCTGTTTTACTTCCAAAATCTCCATCCGCTCCGGCTTTACCGAGTGCATCTTTTCCTAACTTGATAAGCAATACTTCCTGCACCTGTTTTACTCTCGCTCCTTTACTCCCTTTCTTTAATGGAAAATCATCGTTTCGTTTAGGAGCAGAGGGAAGGGAGAAGTTTGATTTAGCCGGAGGGTTTAAGTCCAGGTCAGGCACTTCACTCGCATTTTCATCCGATGTTTTCTCCTTACGTTTCTGCCACCATTGGTAACCAAAGTATCCCAATGTGCCTGTAGCTGCTATACCCAAACTAATCAGCAAAATCTTCTTCCCCTTTCTTGATGTTTGTTCTTGTTGTGTTATTGTCTGCTCCATTTTATTTTCGTTTTGCTGTAATGATTTTCATCCATTCATCGTATTGTCCGAATTCACTCTCACTTTTCATATCCTCAAGCATATTCGTTCCGTACAATCGTTTGTATTCCACAGCCACTTTCACAAAGGCTGTCTGCGTTGGTATTTCATTAAACACCGCTATGATGGCTTCTGCATCTGTGCCTCCAAAGAATCCATACTCTTTATCAAAGGCTGCTTTCATTCGCTTTGCCCATGCCATGTATGCAACAGGACTTGGTGCTTGACCTTTCTTTTCAGGCTTGGCAGCGAGGATTTGAAGCATCTCGTTGTATTCGGTGGTTTGCAGTTCATCGCTCATATCTTTAATCAGGTTGCCGTTATAAAGCTTCTGATAAGACTTTACAACTTTAGCGAACTCCTCCTTGCTTGGTATTTCACGAAGGGTATCACGCAATGCCTCTGTGTCTGTTCCCGGCCATCCATCATTCTCAAATGCCATTTTTATTTGTTTAGCTGAAGTGGCAGATGTGCCGTCTTCGAAACTCTTGTTCTCTTCTTTGTTGGCTATTTTATTGAGAATGATTTTTCTGCCGATATAGATCGTTCCTCCAACTACTACCACACCAAGCAAACTAAAAAGTATTTTTTCCTTGAGCGTCCATGTTTCCTTATCCTGCTGTGTGGGCTGCACAGCCTGAACAGGTAATGGTTTGGGTTGATATGTAGTTACTGCGGTTTCCATGTTACAGCCCTAAGTAAGCTTTTGCCATTGCTGTTTTTACCGGATCGTTTTTTACAATGTGTGCGAGCTTCTCCACTTCATTTGTTTTTAGTTTGGAAGCAAGCACAGTTAATGCTTTCATTTTCTTATCGGCTTCCTGTTCTGTAGGAGCCTCGATGGTGATTGTGTATGAGAATTTTGACATTTGCTTTTGTTTTGAGACAGTTTTTCTCTTAGCCAACCACTTTGTGCGGGTAGCCATTTGAAAATTGTCAGAATTAATTAATGATTGTTACATCTGAGCGTTCAACAGTTCGGCAACAGTTTTAAGTTGTGAAGTGTCTTTGCCGAGTTGGTTGATTATTTTTGCAAGAAGTGTGATCTCTTCATCTTCAAAATTCTCAGCCACTTGTTTTCCAAACTCCAAATAACTTTTTTCTTCATCGGTCAAACTTGGCGCATCTGTTTTTTTAGAGAGCGTTACTTCAGTTTCTTCAATCGGACTATCGATGCGTTTACCATTGGTATTTTCATCTACAATAACACCCGCCAAACCCTCCAATCCGGGAACTTTTGTTAGCCATTGCGGATTCCTTCGCATTACACCTTCAATTGCCGAACCTGCTAAAGAACCTAAATCCAGTTTGCCAAAATGATTCGGTTTAAGTTTTGCTTTTTCCAATTGACCGGATAATTCATCAATGTATTCTTCAGCTTCTTGTAACTCCAGTTTTGTGCGATCCAACTCTTTTATCAACTGATCTCTGTCCCAACGTTCACGCTCCACGGCAATCGATTCTTTTATTTTGGTATTGATATCGGTTACTTCTCCCAAGCTTCTGTTTACTTCCGGTTTTTTCTCTTCAACTTCAAACACATACTTTGTATGGCTGATCGTTTCTGATGGTGAATTGTAAACATTGATGCGGATAAACTTTGTTTCATTGGTCATCACATCTTCGTAGCTGTCGAATTCCGACATATCGGTTGTTTTCATCACCACTTTAAAATTGTCCACGAATATTTCGTAAGCCAAGGGACTTCCTTTGGATGATTGTTTCTCAAGCATACGCTTGATGATCTCTATTTTTTGCGGGTTATATGCTTCAATTATCTTTGCCATTTTTCTGGTTGTTTTAATGCGATGTGTTTTGGTATTACCTGAATAAAGCGAACGTGATTGACGGATGCCGAGTAGTTCTGAATGCTGATGTATCCCTGATGCTCATACAACTGCTCATTGGTTCTGTCCACACTCAAATCAAAGAGTCCGAATTCAGAAGTGATGTTGATGTTCACCGGCTCATCCACCATAATGTAGAACTGGTTGTAGGCTTCAATATCCACATGCTCGTTTGGTTGTAATACCAAGTGGCGAAAGCGGATGTAATAATTTTTTCCGTATCCAAGTTCATCCATTCTGCGTGGGATGTATTCCAATGCTAATGCTATGTTCATGATTTACCTCCTTCTTCTTCAATTTCCACCCACACGTAAACATTCACCACATACTCATAATCTGCTTTGCTTTGTTCACCTAATCGGTCTTTATAAATTCCCTGAATGATGGTACTGTCTCCGTCAACGATCACAATGTCCTCTTCGGTTTTAGTTTGATGAGAGAATAAGCTTGCTCGCCAGTTACGGTTCTGTGAAAAATCTCCTGCACCTATATTTTCATCCGATTGGATGTGTGTAGCATAGAAGATATTTGCCTGTTCGCAACTTTGCAACTTTAATTCACCGATGAGTTTGTTTCGCTTAAAGGGTATCAGGGATTTTAAAATTTCTGCTCGCATGATTATGGTTGTTTTATTGCTTCTGCTTCTTTGGGTGTTACTTCGATTCCTGTTCCGTCTGTTTTTGGGATTTTGATTAAGCGGCCACCAACTTCAATTCCGATGATGCGCTTGGCATTTTTCGGAAGCTTTACCTGAAAGTGCTTCACCTGTCCGGCTTTGGTAATGCGTAACTGCGTTATTAAGACCTGCTCTTTCATGATAATTCATCCTCCATTTCACAGTCCAGGTATAAAGACACACGGTAAGGAGCAAAGGGAGTTCTCAAATCATCGGTATCGGTGAAGGTGAGTTTTACCAAACCATTTCCCGGTGCTACATTTCCCAAATCATAGTAGCGTTGTTTTGGAGCTACATTGATTCCGGACATAAGCAGTTTGCTTTCGTAATTATCAGGGAAGAACTCTTCTTTGTTGATCTCAATCTTTTGTGTTCCCCTGAAATAAAGCAGGTCATCCTTATCCGATGTAATCAGCACACCTTTTACCGCCTTGATGTTTTTATCAAGTTCGTAAGTTTTACTTACGGTCTTGTTTGCATCGGTCACCTGAAGGTCAAAGCGTTTCTTTACTGGTTTTAACATCTTGTTTTTTCTTTAATGAATTAATAATTGGTCGTGTCCCTGACACCTGAGTCCTCCGAGTTACGCAGCACATGTGGCTGCGTAACTTCGGACTCAGTACCCCGGTTATGGAGTAGTGATAGTGCCATGCAATCCAACATACACATGGGTTTTCGGGTCTAAGCCCTCCATTGAACCCAAGTCGATGGTTGCTTCAATCAGGATATCATCGTGGATCATACGTGGATTAGCCAGTTTGTAATACCCTACAGGAACGGTGTTCATTGTTTTGGTTTTAAAAATGGTGTTCACGGTTTCCGGCATGATGATTTTTTTGTTGCTTTTCAAAGAGAATTCACCGTTTGATAAAGCAGCGAAATCTTCAATGCCATCGTATTTCGCTCCGATAATTTTATCCTTGTTTACTTCGGCAGGAATTCCGGCAAGCAAAAAGATTCCGCTTACAAGCAAGGCTTGGTTCTTTGGCAATTTTGCATTGCTGATGTTACGCAAGCCAACCTCTTTGTCGTCCTGTGTTTCAAACATCTTGATGGTTTTGGAGTTCACTGCTTTGATGCTGTAAATTACAGTATCAGCCAAACGCAATTCACCTTTCATTAAACCATCTTTAATGTGTTGTGGCAACTCATTAAAATGTTTTTCCATTTCGGCACGTGATCCTTTGCTCGCAGGAACACCGCTTGCCAGTTTGTTGATGGTGCGCATGCGCTGAATTGGATTCATGCGTCTTAATGCGCCAAGCAATTCCTCATTGTCAACTGCATCCAAGCCTAATAAGGCTCCTGCATTGTTGTATTCTTCTACTCCGTCTAATACGCCTAACATATTGTTTCGTTTTTATGGTTATTACTTATTTTACTTTTTGATGATGATGATGCTCCGACCCGGAGAGGGGTTTAGATTCTGCTAAATTCAGTTCAGGTATCTTTTAGAAATTCTTTTCGCTTACGTCCAGCATTCCCATTTCTCCTTGCAATCCGCCTGAAACAGATTGTTTGGCTTCAAATTTTTTGGCGGACTCTTCTACTTGTCGTTCGATACGATCTAATTCGCTCAAATACTTATTGCCTTGAAGTTCATTTCCACTGGGATAAGTAAAATACTGAACCTCTCCCATGCCATTTGTGCCATCGTCAGATTCCTCATTCTTTTTACTTTTAATGATTTTGTCGAGGAACAATTTTCGTTTAAACTCTTCTTTGAAAGCCGCCATTCGTTGTTTCACGCCTTCAAAACCTTCTTTTCTTGTTCCGTTCATTGCTCCGGCAACTGCTTGATAACCGCCCGAAGCCATCATGCCGACACCAAAAGCTGCTGCGCCATTACTGCCTATGTAATGACCAACTCCTGTTACTGCAATTCCGACCAAGAAAGAAGAACGTCCGAGAACCGCACCTGCTAAGCCACCACCAACCGCACCGATCAAAATATCACGACCTGTTTCAATTGCGGTCTTTTTGATATTACTTTTGGCATGCTCCGAGGTTAATCCATCAAGGAGCTCTTTTTTTTGCGCCTTTTTTTGATATGAATTTTTCTTCTTCATGTTTTTAATTTTTTCTTTGTTGTTTTATTAAAGCAATTCAACTGCTTGCTTCTTTTGTTTTTTACTCTTTACTGCTGTCCGTTTACCTCCTTTCCGCTTTTTCTTTTTGCTTTTTGGAATTCCGGACAAAGCAGGTTTTGCTGTTTGTTTTTTTCCTCCGGTGACCATTCGGTATCCTGCGTACAGTAGCCCTAATGCGCCAACTCCGATTCCTACAGGCTTGATCCACTTTTTATTCTTGTCCCAAAATCCTTCGGGTTTTGGATCGTCACCACCCGATGATGTTTCTCTGTTTGCAGACTTGTTTGCGCTTCCCGAACTGTCACCTCCACCTGAATCATCTCCTCCGCTTCCTGCATCTTCATTTTGTGAGGGAGTGTTACTCTTTTTAAGCACCATCGGTTTACTGTTACTGTTAGAACTTCCACTATCGAAATTCATATCCGCAGATCCGCCACTTTCACCTGAAGAGGAAGAAGTATCTCCACCGTTTTCTCCGCCACCGCCACCTGATTCGCTTGCTCCACCTTCGCCACCGCTTTCTTCAAAGTCTTTTGCTCCTTTGTCTTTTTTAGGAAGGATGTTTCCAATTCCTTTTAATAGTCCTGCAATTGCTGTGAGGATAGTGGTTGCTGCGGTTACGGATGCAGCTGCCGAATAAGGTTCTCCTAATCCATTGAGCTGACTCAACTCTTCGCTTTGGTAGATATCGCTTCCCAATAATTCTTCTGTTGAAGAATATTTGTCAAGACCACTCATGTCATCGGCTATGTAACCAAGACCGCTTACTTGTTTGTCTCGGTTTCCTCTTCCTGTAAGGATTGCCTTTTGGAAATTTTCAGGGATTCCACCTGCACCGTAGAAAATACCTTGTAGTTTGTCTTTTACTTTTTTCAATCGCTCAAACTTTCCCATGTCTATTCCTCGCTTTTGTGCTTCTTCGTTTGAGAGGTATGCATAGCGCAGACGTTGAGCAATCTTAAACATGTTTGTTTTCAGAGCGATTAAAATTCCGTTACGGATAAGTACCGTTGCAGGGTTTAATCGGTTGGTGATGTGAAAGCCCATTTTTGCGATGGCTTTGATACCACCTTTTTTGTAGGCTTCTTTAATTGCACCTTTTTTGAAGATTTGTTTAAAGCCTCCGCTTTTTTGTTTTGGTTCTCCGCCTTTTCTTTTGAAGAGCCTGCCGAGTTCTGCCATTGCTTCACGGTCATCATATATCCCGATTAGTTCAACAGCATCGATGTTTTTGTTTGAAGAGTCATTGACTCCGTTTAAATATTCTAAGTCCATTTTTGTGTCTTTTTTTTCGCTGTAGGTTTCTTCGTAATCAAAATGTCTCACTACACAATCGATGGTGATGTAACTGCCATCGCTTAAAGGAACAATCGGGTAGATGTGCTGAAAGTGATCCTCTTTGTATTTGGTGATTCGCAGGATGTGCCTGATTTTTAAATTGCTCAGGATGCTGCTGATAAACACCGTGTAACAGTCACAGTCCACACCGTATTTCCTGTCGTGCCATGCTCTTGCCGGGCTTCTGATTTGTTCCTTTCCATCTTCATCTTTGCGGTAAGCGATGTGGTCGTAAACAAATTGCCATATTGCTTTGCAGGTTTCATACACTGTATTTCGCTTTAACTGCTTTGCAATTTTATCAGTATGAAAAAGCGTCTCTCTTACCACCTGCGGAATGAAGCGAATTGTGTCCGCAACCGTAGCACCCTCCTTTTTGGTAATGGTCATCAGCATTGCCTTTGGGAAAAGATGATCGAACTCTGCACCGCTTTTTATTTTTACTTCTTCTCTGCGTTCCATTATGCTTTTGGCTGACTAAGTGTTAGTGTATCTGTTTTTGTGTAAGGAACTTTTTTCCATCCCAAATCGATTGTCGTTAAAGTTTTGACATCAATCTTCACCGGCTCTTTGTTTTGTATAGCTCTCAAGAGGCTTCCCGACAGAGAAAAAATATTCATGAGCGGAACTCGTATCATCATCTGCTCAACCACTGCTTCACCGAAAGCAGGAATGCTAATGTCTTTGTCAACTACCTGAGAAGAACCGACTGTTGTGCCTTTGTACACGAGCTTGACAAAAGGAAACTTGATTTTAAAAGGAGTGCGTGTCGGATTTTTCAACTGCACGTCAACCCGTATGGTTAATCCTGAAAGATCAAGCTTGTGTATTTTTGCCATCGGTACAGTTTCCAACTCAGCATTCATTTTGTTCAGACGCACCACATACACCGTTCCGCCAATCAATACTCCGCCTACAACTGTTCCTACTGCTAATTTTTTCCAAGTCTCCATTACTTCTTTTTTAATCGTTCGCTGATATAATCGCCTGTTACTTTAAATGCCATCCAAATCACTCCGCCCACAAGTGCTTTTAAGGCGTAATCGGCAAGCCCTGAATAGTCCAGGTTGGCAAGCAAAATGGTTCCGGTGAGAAACATGTTGCTTGTGCTGTCGCTGCTTGTTTGAGTTTCTTTCATTTTGTCTCCTTTCTTTTTGGTTCTTACTGTTTGTGGATACAAAGTTGCAGCGGTGGTCTGACTCACTTTCCGCTTTAGTAAGCCGTTGTCCAACATCTGCATTCTTATGCTTTCAAATGGATTTATTTGGCTTTCAATTCTCCGGGGATTCCGAACTGTTCTACAATTTTTCGCACTTGCTCAATGGTTAAGTAGCGTTTGTTTTTCATTCCCCATGCTTCATTGAATGGTTCTAACCATCGTTGGAATGTTTTTGGAGGCACACCGTATATCTCCCGCAGTTCTTTGCGTGTGTAGGTTTTCAGAATGAATGTTCTTTCTTTTATTTCTTTAGTTTGCTCGCTCATTATTAAAGGATGTATTGAAGGTTAATAATGGTGATCTGGAAAATTTGCAAAAGGTCAAATTGCTTTTGCTCTAAAAGCATTCTGCGGTAGCGCAGGAATACCATAATGTTTGGCGACTCCATGTATTTCAGGATGCCGTTTGCAAGCGTGGTAATGCCCTCGTTGTAATGTGGAACTGCCTTGCGTTGTTCCTTTACTTCTTCTAACCAAGACGCTGTACCGGATAAACCGTTTTTGTAGTTGATGTTTAACCAATCAATCGGCTTGGAAATGTATCTTCCTCTTCTGCGTGAAACAAAACGCTTGGCTAAACAGATGCGTTCAACAAGGTCTTTGAAATTGCGTTTGCAATTTTTGTTGTTTTCAAAATGCTCCGAAAGCAAATCTTTTAATTGTTCTGTTTCGTTTATGGAAAATTCTCTGTTATTCCATAATGAACTGTAAGCTAAAGTCCATAATCCGTGAACCAGTTTGTCAAGATCAGGAGTGCGGCCTCCTTTAATTAATTTTAACTGGATTACTTTTGCTTCTTTTTTCTTTTGGATTTTTCTAACTGCGCTCATATGAATTGTTTTTATTTGTTACTCGTTTAGTGATTACGAGAACAAAGTTGCGACAACTCAAAGGGGCACTTTCCGGTTATTACCCTTAACTGAATTCAATTAAATGCTATTGAAAATTGTTTGATGTAAGTCGTGAATTTTTTAAAAAATCGCACGTAACTTGATGTAATTTGATTTATTGTTAAACATCTGGAAGCGATGTCCATCAAGTGCTTTGGATGGGAAACAAAAAAGCCGGAGAATGTCCGGCTTTTAGTGAAAATTTAATTTACTATCAGAGATTCATCTCTTTTAATCTAAATGTTAATCGCTCAATTATATCGCTTGGAAAAATATTTGTTCTACAAACGCCTGTGGTTGGTGTTGGTCGTTCCCAATAACCATAAAGAGGTTCCATATTAGAAGGAACAACTGAAATATACTTATTTAATAGCCCCACATGAGACAATAGAGTTTCCTTTTCAATTATCATATACATTTTGAAAATATCTGCCAAAATCTTTTTTGAATTATTTACATGAGGCATTACTGGAATATAATCGCCACACTTTTCGAGATCTGTTTTAAGTTTCTTGACAATCGAATCTTCCTTTAATAGTTCATTCTTATCGAACGACACCAACATTACATGCTTAAACCCTTCACCTTCTTTAATACTGTCTTTGGTAATATTATTCAAAGGAAAATAAATGTGTTGTGAGTAATTTCTTAAATTATAGAATAGTCGATGTGTAAGATTGGCATCATAAGTTGCTCGCTTGTGTCCTTCAAATTTCAAGTATTTGGTTGAATCCTTACCGTATTTATGCTTTAAATGAAAATCAAAGTGATCAACTTGAATTTTATAAGATGATAAGTAATTAGTAAAAGTGCGGTTTACATTGATAAAAATCGAATTGAAGATTCCATTCCTGAGTTCTTCATCAGATTTAGAGGTGACGTCACTTTCAGATAAGTGATAAACGTTTAGAAATTCCTTCAAATTTTCCTGAATTTCAATATCACGCTTATCATAATATCCAAATTTGTAAAGGGCAGCACAACTTTTTTGAATTGCGTCAACATCATCTGCTGAAAGTTTTTGAAGCGTGTGCCTTTGGTCGCCCTGTCCTCCGATTATGCAAAATTCTTTTTGAACCATAATGTATTAAACTAATTCATCCTTCAGATAACTATTCGGATAACCCAAGTGCGAAAATATTTTTTCTACTTGCTTTACGGTATAGTACCTTCCATTTTTTTTACCAACGTTATCTGCAAACGGAGCTAACATCGTGGTGAAACAATGCGGGGTTATTTCATAAAGATTAGCCAACTCTTTTTTTGTAAACGGTTTGATTTCTGCTCTACTCATATCTCTATTATTTTAGTTACTAATTAATTATACCGACTTAAAAACTCCTCTTGTTCAAGGAAAAAGAAATCGGCCATTTCTTTTACACTCATCTTTTGTTTGGTTCTGTAACGTGTAATCAAATCACGTACAGCACTTCCTCTTTCAATCGCAATATCCAATTCAACAGGTTCCCTTCTTCTAATCTTTAATGCATTGAATTGACCAATGATGTAACGCTTTTGATTATCGGTTAGCATATTTAAATCATTTGCCCGGTAAAGAATGGCTTGCATGGATACTTTCCATTTCTTTTTTAACCGTGCAAGCAAGTCCAGGTTAATGTTTTCAGTAAAGTCCGCTTGTATTTCCTTTTCAGGCATAAGAAACTCAGCAGCAAACAAGTTCGCTTCGTGTCCAACTTCTTCTGTTGAGAGTATTGCTTGTCGTGTATGCATTACAATATGTCCTAATTCGTGGGCGAGTGTGAAGCGCAGGCGATCACCTAATAAAGCCTTGTTGTAAAAGATTACCGGATATTTATTTGAAATCAAAATGCTTCGACTATCCACACGATCCGTTTTAAAATCAACCGCAAGTGTCATGATGCCGTTTGCTTCTAAAAGGTCAATCACGTTTGCTACTTCGCCTTTTGGCATGTTCCATACTTTACGAAGTCTTTGTGCAATTTTTGCAGGGGTTCCGTTTTCCGAAACGGGTAACAACGGAATTTCTTTTGCTTCCAGTTTCATGGCCTCAAACAAGCGTTGCATGTTCAGGCGATATATGTTAAGGTTCGCATCTATGTATGATAAAACCTTTGCGGGTACTTTATCACGTCTGCGATATAATGCGGGTGGAAGTACCTCTTCGTTTTGCATGAAAAAGTGTTCAGGAAACTTTAATGCTTCGATCAGCTTTATCAGCACATCATCACTAAAGCCCATCTCATCCTGCTCAAACCTACTAATGTTGGAACGGTTAATTCCTGCAAGATCAGCCAGTTCAAGTTGTGTTAAACCACGAGCTTCACGTGCAAGCATCAGCATTTTTGGATTTATTTTTTGTTCAGTTACCATCTTTTTCTAAAATCAATTTCCGAAATCAAAAGTATAATTATTCTGCATATTTCAAAAATAATGTGCGTAAAATAGTTATTAAAAAAGTGTATTGTATTGATAATGAGATGCAAAACTTTTTTGACTTCGAGTTTTACTTCATCTATGTAAAAGGTCTATTAAAAATGTATAGATTTGTTTTAGAAATACTATTAATTGTATTTAGATTAATAGAAGAACTTATATCAAACTGTTATAGATAAAATATAGATGAGTGAGGATACACCAAAAAAATCAGCTTGGAAACATAAATACCGCCATTTAAAACGGCAGGAAGACCGTCAGGAATTCGGAGGATGGTCAGAAAATGAACTGATTGACCACATTTTGGAATTGCGGGAAGAGCTCGACATGCTTCAGGAAAAACTGGATAAGGCAAATACCCCGACAGCGGAGGAGAAAAGCCCTGAAAAGGCAGAAAAAGGGCTGAATTTTGAAGGTTTTAAGGCCGACTGGCCTTACTCAACCAAGTTCGTGTTCCTGCTTTCAGTTGAAAACAGACCGCTTACGAGTAAGGAAATTCACAACCACCTTTTGAAACTGGATAAACAGTATTCTTTTTACAATGATCCTAAAACAACTCTGTCGGTTTATTTGAGATCGGTTGTAAAAACAGGAAGGATCAAAGCTGTGAAAATTCCGGGATTCAGGGAAAAGTTATTTGCGATGCCGGAGTGGGTGGATAAGGAAGGAGAACTGAAGGATAAATACAAATCGAACTATAATCACTTTACTTAGTGATGAGATTTAGTAGATATTATTACTCTGAAAAATAATTGATAGAAAAATTAAGCGTATTTTTAACACCGTTCTATTTTGATAATTAAAATTTAAGATATATGAGTGACGATTTTGCAGGAAAAGGTAAAAGAAGGCCACAATTGGATGTGCCTATTGACCTTATTTTTCCGGATACCGAGAATCCAAGGCTCGCAAAGCAAAGGGATTCAATATCGGATTTCGATATCATAAAAACTTTGTATGACGAGTACGATTTAGAAGAGTTGGCTATGTCCATGTCTGAAAACGGATATTTTGATGAAGAACCAATTATTCTCGTTCCAAAAACAATTCCTGCTGGAATTGATGTAAATGCCGACACAGATACAGTTCAAAAACAACTTGCTGAACTGGTAAAAGCAAAAAAAATTGAATTCATCGTTGTTGAAGGAAATAGAAGGACTGCGACTGCGAAAATTCTTACCGATAGTGAACTAAGAACCAAATTGAAAATCAGGGAAGGCAGTTTCCCTTCTCCAAAAAATAATGCTGTTCGAGAAGACCTGAGTATCCTTCCTTCAATTGTTTATTTTGACAGGAAACAGGTTGCTCCATATTTGGGAGTACGTCACATCACCGGGTTACTGAAGTGGGATGCATTCGCTAAAGCTGCTTACATTGCTCAGAACATAGATGAAAGTGTGAAAAGTGGCGAAGACATTAAAACAAGTATCAAAAACATTCAACAACAAATTGCAGATCGAAGCGATGTTATTAAGAAGCAGTATTTATGTTTTAAAGTAATGAAAGAAGCGGAGGATGATTTATCATTTGAGACTAAAAAAATTAAAGATAAATTTTCCCTTTTAACCGTTGCTCTTAACTCGCCTTCGATTAGAGCCTACATTGGAGCTCCAACATACAAAGACGCTAATTTTCAAGATAGGATTGTACCAATAAATAAAACTGAGCAACTCAAAAATTTACTCACTTGGATATACGGTGATGGAAAGAAAGAGCCGGTGCTTAGTGACTCACGTAGAATTACATCAGAATTAGCACCTGTATTGGCAAGTAAGGAAGCTACCGACTTTCTAATAAAGAACCACAATTTGGAAGAGGCATATGAAAGAAGCGAGGGAGAACGTGATTACATTGTAAGAAAGATTAATACAGCAAGCAGTTCGATAAAATACGCTTTAGGCTTTGCGTGGAAGTATAAAAAAGATGCTGAAATAAAGGAAGCTATTGCTGAGTGTTTTAGCGCAATTGAGGAACTTCAAAAAATGATTAACAGCAATGATTGAACTTACTAACGTTGAGGATATCTCTTTAATTTCTGATTGGGCTGAACTGAATGTTGTTTATGGTAATGCACCAATGTCAAAAGCAAAGTTGACTTCATTGCTTGAGGATAATGGAGCAGCAGACAGTGATGCTCTATTTGATAGTGTTATACAGGAATTAGAAAAACGCCAACGACTTTACGGAGCCAATCCTCCCTTTACAGTTAATGGCGGAGTAATTAGTCCTGAGATAGACTGGAATAATTATCCGGAGTATTTATTATGTCTGATTTTTTCATACTGGGGAGCAGCAAATGCCAATGGAGGAACAAGTCTGTTTGAAAGGATTTCAGACGTTGCTTTAAAAAGTTATCTCAATGGAGAAACTGTAATATTAGGTTTTCCGAATAATGGAAACCTTCCCCAACAGATCGACCAAATTGCAGCGAAAATGTTTGAAGATCGCGCAGCAAAAGACCCACCCGCACAAGCAAAAGACAGAGGTGTTGACGTAATTGGTTGGATACCATTTGGAGACGAACGAAGAGGGCAAATCATAGTTCTTATGCAATGTGCTGCCGGGAGAAATTGGAATTTGAAAAAGCAAATACAGTTAAGCGTTTGGAGTCAATACATTAACTGGTTCTACGAAACTACTGTTCCTTCAATGTCCATAACTGAGATTGTTCCAACAAAGAAATGGGGCAAGGATGCAGTTGAATCTTATGGAGTGGTATTTGACAGGGCGAGATTGTACAGATTCCTATACAAGCCTTCTACCGTAATCGATGCCGGATTAAGAGCCGCAGTTGTTGCTTGGTGTGGGCAAAAGTTGAACTAATCAGATAGCATTATACAGTGCATTCTTAGGGGAAAATTTAGCCAACTCAATCGGTTTGATGTTGGTTAAATCCGATTTGTACTTTACCTCAGAAACTTCATTAGGAATATGTATCTCTTCAATTTTTACAATGTCTTGGTGCTTGTATAATCTCAATGAGTCCTGTGCAATCGTATAATCAAATTTGATTTTAAGCGATTGTTCCAATGATGATCCAAGAGTTTTACATACTATCGAATTCATTTTTTCTATTAGCTCAGAATCGCTAATTTTATTGGTAATATTTTCGATTAGATCTTGCACTGTTTTCCCTGAACTGCTCTGTCTTACAAATAAAGATACAATGATAACCTGATCTTCTGCGGGTGGGTGTAATTGTTCAGAAGAGAAAATATGTACACGCTCAAAATTTCCATTGCTTTTAACTTCAATCTTTTCTATACCTGAATTAAAATCAAATTTCTCCTCCGGGATTTGATGCCAATAGTTTAGTATTAATTCTGGAGAATTACAGTTATCAATAAAGAACAGTTCAGACCATAAGCCCTGAATTGTTTTTGTTGGAACATCGCTTAAAGCCCTGAAGACCTCAATAAACCTGTTAAAAGAATGAGTTACTTGCTCCTGTGTAGGTTTTGAATTCAAAGATTTCAAAAAGGGTTCTGCTATTTGAAGGAAATAATTTTGCAATAATTTATCATCGCAAGTAAATTTAATGACCGTAAACTGCTGCTGTGCGGTATTTCCTGCTTCAATGATTTTGCAATCGACATTTTGAATTAACTGCAAATATTTTAGTTTGAAATTTTTTAAAATTCCTACTTTCCCTCTGTTAGCAATGGTCAAAAGCAGAATTGGAAAACCGAAACTATCTACCGCAATTCTGAATGTTGGATAATCAGGAATAGGCATTGCACTAAAAATGCCTCCATCATTATCGTCAGGCAATTCAAGTGTTTCAAATAATTCGGTTAATCTCATATAGAATTACTTGGTTGTCGAACAATGTCTTTACTCATTTGATCAGGAATCCATATTGCAAGCGTTGGCACACTGACAAAAGAGGTATTTCTGATGTCTAATAAATGAATTTGAATAGACAGTAGATTATCATTCTTTATTTCTCTATCGCCCGGATAAACTTCTCCCACTTCATATTGAGCCGTTTTCTTAGTAGGCTGCTTACCTTGAAATAACTGTTGTATTTCGTTATTGTTGTTTAGCCTACGAGTTCTTCTTGTCCAGTCATCTGAACTCCTTGCACTCATTAAATAAACAAGACACTCTTCGTCCGGATGATCCTCAATATAGCGTTTTAAAATCCCTCTTATTGAAGAATAACTCGCAGAGTCGCTTTCACGAGTATATTTTAGTTTATTCAATAAATGTTCGAGACAATCTTTTACAGTCATTCTTGAAACAAGATGTTTTTGTTCCTGCGTTCTGTTCTGATGTCCTTCGTCAACCTGAAAAGACTGCATTCTTGTATGAAGGAAGGAAACGATGCTGTTAAGATTTGATGTGATATAATTTTCAGTGTCGTGAGGAGCTCTGATAGTAAACCATTCATTACCGAAAAAATCCCGGTCAAGATCATCATAAAGAACATTTGTTCTCGTAAGATTAAGCATACCATCTAATACAATATCACGCTCCCAATCGTTCAAGTGTTTGTTGTTTATGTCGAACTCAACTAATCTTTCTCTTACATCTTCTTCATGCTCCACGATAGATGTATAAGCATCGATTGTAACCTGGTCCAAAAACACTCTGCAATAATTCAAGTAGGCTCTCTTGTAACCATAGAAACGAGCCCGCTGTTGAATAGTGTCAACGTTACCAACACCAACATTTCGGGGCATATAGGTTACTGTTAATCCTTCCACTGTAAAGCCTCTATCCATCGATTGCCCACCCACTAAAATCCAAGAGTAAGAATCCTGCCAATTGATTTGAGGTGTTGAGCCTCGTCTTGAATTTACTTCCACAATCGGAGTATAGTTGATTGCATGAATTAAATCGTGACCAATCATCGCATCAAAAGCAGGGAGTTCAGTTCCCGCAGTTGACCGCAAATCATCATAAGCGATTTTAAACTCACTAATTAAATAATCTCGCTCTTCCTTGTCAGATGCGTCATTGCTTCTTATTAAACGAATCCAACTATCACGAATATTGTTTAACCAACTGTAATAAGTGTTGTGATCTCCTTGCAAACGTGATGGGTGAATCAACATGGAACGATTCCTTTGATTGGATAATTTATCATGCCCAAGAATGATTCCTGCCACAACTCCCATGTAAAACAAACGTAACGCTGAAAGCATACTTTCAGGCGGCTCAAGTAAAGGTTGATTCGGTGTCGAGATATCCTGCAAAGGAATTTCTCTTATCAGTTCAGGTCGTTGTACAAAGAATGAAATGCCTCCTGTATAATCACCACCCGGTGTTAAAAGTTTAATGAAGTTCGGAGATAATCTGTCCATAATGTTGATGAACAGATTTGCCTGTGGAGTTGCAGTGTATTGCAAGAATGTGTGATGCGGAAAGATTGCCCTTAGATTTCTTATTCTGCGGTAAATCGTTGATACCTCATTCTCTGTTAAATCCTCCAGGTCGATGCCCTCTCTTGCTGCTCTTCTTGCAGCAGTATTCAAACTGGCCTGATCGCCCTCATCATCAATAATAAGAGTTGGTACTCCTGCCAACGAAATATCCTGTAAAAGTTCGGTTAAGTTTCTTAGGTGATCTTTCTGTTTCATTACTGTAATCAGTAATGTTCTGCAACGATCCTTCGGAAATGTGGCATCAGCCCACTGGCTTAGTATAGTTTGTATGTTTTCAAAATCCTCAACGCTGTTGGGATTTCTTAGCACAGTCCATTTTCTATCGAATCTTGTATCGATTCTTAAATCTCTTCTTAATCGCTCGGTTGATTGATTTACAAGAGGAGTAGAAGTTCCTGCAATAACAATTACTATTTGATAATTGTTATCACGAGCCAATGCTGTTAAGGTAGTAAATGAAAGTGTTTTACCACTTTGCACATATCCAATAACAATTCCTGTTTCGTTGTATTGAACAGTAGCGGGATTTCCGCAGACCTGCATAATTCTATATGTTTCATCGAGTACACGCTCTCCGGTTGTATTAAGCACACCTTCTGAATTCGCAAAACCTTTACTGCGAAGTAACTCTAATGTTTCATCTCCTACATTGGGATTCCACTGACTGGATGGATTATTGGTTTGTACTTCAATAATTTCTGCCATAATTATTGCATTTTACTTAAATGACTAATGAGTTGGTTGAAGTTTCTCCTTACTTCACCTTGAGTTTTTGCACCTGAACTTTTAGCGATTACCTCAGATAAACCAAAGGCCGCAGCGAAACGTAATATCGGTTCAATTTTATTGGTATCTGTCCCCGCAAATTGAACCATGAAAGGATGCGTTAAGGATAAGCGAATGCCAATGTTTCTAACAGAAGCATCTGTTGAGTTTTGGTTGACAAGATGGTCACCAACTTCAATCAACTCATTCAGGGATGGGTCAAATGAAAGTTCTATTGAAATTTTCCAAGTTATTTTATTGAATCTAACTTCAAATTCTCGTTGTATGGTTTTGTCTGTTTTAACCAGTTCCTCCGCTTCCGCTGCAACAACCTGAGATTCCTGAACTTCCTTGATGGCTTGCGGTGCTTTTTCTTTTAAGTCATCGACAGTTTCATCGAGGGCTTTCTGTGCAGCTTTATATTCTTTTTCGGTTGCACGAACACGATACTCTTCCGCTTGTTGTAATAAAGGAAATTCCTTTGTGCTTAAATCATGTCGCAACAATTGTAGGAAGATTTCCAAATTTTCATCCCACTGAATACCCTTTTTAGTGAAACTAACTTCAAAACCATCTAAGTGTAATTCGCCGAAAACCCTTTGATACCTGAAACTATTGGGGTTTCCAAAAATATATTCCGGCCTGAATCCGTTATCAAAACTTCCTTCAATCACACGACCTCTTCTGAATAAAGCAAAGCCCGCTTCTTGTGTAGAACCTTTCTCTCTAATTGCAGCAAAGCCTTTTACACTCATTCCATTGCCCAAGTCGAAGTCAATTTCCTTTCTCCATAAAACAGGAGTTCCTTTAAGGTCATCATATCTTGCAACATTCAGGATTTTTGGTTCTTCGTAACTCAATACATCCGTTCCAAGTTTGATTTCAATAATACCGTTGCGAAGGAAATCTCTGTATATGCTTCTCAAGTGATCCTTTACTTTTCCGATGCCCTTTCTTCTTGGTATTTTATTTACGTCAATTAATTCTATGATAGTATAATGATGCTTCTTATTCGCTGCCTTCTTCTCAACTTCCAACTCTTCCATGTTGTCAGAAAAAATCTTCTTCATATCAAAATGAACAACTTTTTCCTGTTCTTCTCCTAACGCTTTTGTTCTTACAGTCCAGTTATCGGAGTACCAACAAGCAGCCGATTTCATTCCCATTCCGAATTCAGACAAGCCTGTGTTATCAGGTGGTATTTCAGCGGCACGAAACGCCCTTCCGAAATCTGCTTCATGAATTCCGGCAGCATTGTCCCTAATTACAATTTTATTTTCTGCTTCATTAATTTCGATTTGTATGCATAGCTTGTAATCTTTACCCTCTGCGGCCTTTAGTTCTTTTTCATATTTCAAATAACTTGCAATAGCATTATCGATGAACTCAGCCAATGCGAACCACATTTCATATTCTACATGCTTAAGAATAGAAAGCATGGTCACTTTAGGACGGATACTAACTTTTTCAGGCTGTTTCATATACTCTTTTTAATTTGGATTTTGCCTTTGGATGTTTCTTTCCGTTAGTGGTTTGCTTTGGTTTATCAATGATTAACTCTTGAGCAATCATCTTCACAATTTTTGAATTCACTGCATTTCCAAGTGCTTTAAAAGCAGCATTATCAAATTCGGGAAGTGTGATCCCCTCCATTGATTGCAGCCTTAATCCTTCTTCTCTTGTAATGTATCGCTTTTCCCATCCGATTATTGGGATTTGAGTGTTGGTACAAACTAAGGATGGGAAAAAGTCAACTTTCTTAACTCTTATACCGGAAGCCCTGAACTGAAGGATATAATTTTTCAATTTTCTTTCTCCATCTCCAACATTCCACTCTAACTTTTGCCAACTCTGCGAATCGTAATTAGAAATTTGTTTAACCACTTCCTTTACATATTTCTTATTCTCCTGATAGAACTTTCGGTTATTTGCGATATACCTTCTTTTCCAATCAGGAAACTCATCTTCAACTCTTGCGTAGCTTGGCAGTAGTTGAAACTGGTCTTCCTTAGATAAACCACTGAGTGAAACACCAAAATTGCCTCTGTATTCAGAAAGTTTATTAGCAGACATTTTAAACGGATACGTCTCCTCGTAAGGGTAGGTCGCTCCAAATTCCATGCTCCATATAGGGAAACCCGGAATCTTAACTTCTTTTGGTAAAGCGTCAATGAACTCCTGCCACAGTTTTAAGCACTCAATGTTTTTCTTTGGTAATTTTTTAGCGTGTGCAGGATGCTGATCGATGAAATTGTAAACATCATTTTCACCCAAACCTGTTTTTAATTTGTCAATATTATCAAAATTAAAATGCTTGAGACCTTTAAGTGACCCGACAATAAAAATTCTTAATCTATGCTGTGGAACTCCAAAGTCATGTGGAGAATAATTCCTGTGATCCACTTCGTATCCCAACTTTTCAAGTTGCTTCTTCATGTAATTCCAGGTCTCCTCGTTATCATGCTTTGCAATGAAAGGTACGTTTTCAAGTATGAAATACTTAGGCTTTCTGTATTCAAGAATTTTTACAATGTCATCGAAGAGTGTACCACGTTCCTTATCTTCACGGCCAAGTTGTTTTCCGGCTTTTGAGAATGGCTGGCACGGAAATCCCGCACATAAAATATCGTGTTTAGGGATTACATGAATGACCTTGTTTGTAATCATTCTGATATCGCCTTCAGGTCTAATTCCCCAGTTGTCCTTATATATTTTTCCTAAGTTTGGATCGAGTTCACTTGCGAAAACACATTCATGCCCCAACTCATGCAGCGCTTTATGAAAGCCGCCAATCCCTGCAAACAAATCTATGAATTTCAGCATACAAAATTTTCTCAGTTTTAGTCGGGAAATATACGCAATTTAACCGAATGATTGTCAGGTTTTTAGCTCTTTTATTAGTTGAGTATTAAGAATCAATGTTTTAGAGAGATTGAGTTATTGTCAAAGGTTGTTCTCCCAATTTTCATTATGAAGAAACAAATGAAACCCTTAAAAAACAATAATTAATATTTTTGTACATTTGTACAGTTGAAAAGAGCATTTTACATATTATTTTGTTTTTACTTTATTTCACTTGCAGTTATGCCATGCGGAGACAAGGATGATTGCAATGAATTGAAACACGAACAAACTTCTCAAAATTCCGGAGATCATCAGGATGAAGTTTGTACACCATTTTGTGTATGTTCTTGTTGCGCTACCCATTTTGTGGTTAAACCTTTTCAATCCATTCAAACTCAAATAGCAGTCATCAATACAGTTTACACCGTTCATCCTGAATCTGAAACTGCTTCTGCCGTTATTCCTATTTGGCAGCCTCCTAAACTCAGTTAATGAATTAATGAATTTTCGGTATTCCGAAACTTCACCTGTTTCGGTATGCAAATCTGCATGCTGAAATTCCTTTTTATTCATTCATTAAACTGATAGAAATGTTAGATAAAATAATTGCATTCAGCATAAAAAATAAATTCATCATTGGCTTGATGACTCTCGCCCTTATAATTTGGGGAACGTGGAGCGCATCAAAACTTCCGATTGATGCAGTACCTGACATCACCAACAATCAGGTACAGATTATTACAGTCTGCCCAACTTTAGCGGGGCAAGAAGTAGAACAGTTAGTAACTTATCCAATCGAAAGAACAATTTCCAATTTACCCGATTTGGTAGAATTGCGAAGTATCTCACGCTTTGGGCTTTCGGTAATTACCGTTGTTTTTGACGATAAAGTGGATGTTTACTTTGCTCGTCAAATCATTAACGAACGCTTAAAGGAAGCTGAATCCAAAATCCCAAAAGGTGTTGGTACACCTGAATTAGCTCCTGTAAGTACAGGTTTAGGCGAAGTATACCAATACATTATTCACCCGACAAAAGGAAGTGAGAATAAATACACGGCGATGGATCTGAGAACCATGCAAGACTGGATAGTAGCACGCCAACTCTATGGAACACCCGGTATTGCCGAAGTAAATAGTTTCGGGGGGCAACTAAAACAATATGAGGTAGCCATTAATCCTGACAAATTATTGGCAATGAGTGTGACTATCACTGATATTTTCACCGCCTTAGAGAAGAATAATGAAAATACAGGAGGTGCTTACATCGACAAAAAACCAAATGCCTATTTTATTCGTGGAATTGGATTGGTTAGCTCATTTGATGACATAAAAAATATTGTTGTCAAGAATAATCCTAACGGCATACCGATTTTAATTAAGGACGTTGCTGAAGTGCGATTAGGAAGTGCCGTAAGATATGGTGCAATGACATACAACGGAGAAAAGGATGTTGTTGGTGGCGTTATTATGATGTTAAAAGGTGCTAATAGTGCCGAAGTGGTTAATCGAATTAAAGAGAAATTACCAACCATTCAAAAATCATTACCTAAAGATGTTATTATAGAACCCTACTTAGATAGAAGAGATTTAGTAGAACGTGCCATATCAACCGTTGAAAAAAATCTAATTGAAGGAGCGTTGATCGTAATCTTTGTTTTGGTTCTTTTTTTAGGGAATTTCAGAGCGGGATTAATAGTTGCTTCCGCCATTCCATTAGCCATGCTGTTTGCATTAGCGTTAATGAATGTTTTTGGCGTAAGTGCTAACCTGATGAGTTTAGGTGCAATTGACTTTGGATTAATTGTAGATGGTGCGGTTATTATTGTTGAAGCGACCATGCACCATTTAGCGATCAGAAAAACAATCAGCAAATTAACTCAAACTGAAATGGACGATGAAGTTTTTCAATCTGCCTCTAAAATAAGAAGTAGCGCAGCATTTGGAGAAATCATTATCCTCATCGTTTATATTCCAATTCTTACTCTTATTGGTATTGAAGGAAAAATGTTTAGGCCGATGGCGCAGACAGTAGGCTTTGCGATTTTCGGCGCATTGATACTTTCATTAACCTATATTCCAATGATGTGTGCTTTGTTCTTGCCTAAAAAACTTTCTCATAAAGAAAACTTTAGTGATAAGATGATGAATTTCTTTCACCGCTTTTATTCACCAATGCTTAATAAGGCTTTGAAATATAAAAAGGCATTTGTTGGAATTACCGTTGGTTTATTTGTAATAGCGGCAGTTATCTTTTCAAGAATGGGTGGTGAGTTTATTCCAACTCTAACTGAAGGCGACTTTGCCTTTCATTGCATTTTACCTCAAGGGACTTCGTTGTCGCAAAGTATTGAAACCAGTATGCAAGCTATGCGATTGATAAAGGAGTTTGAAGAAGTTAAAATGGTGGTAGGAAAAACGGGAGCCGCTGAAGTACCAACAGATCCAATGCCTCCTGAAGCCACAGATATGATGATTATTTTAAAGCCACAGAAAGAATGGAAAAGAGATATTTCCTATGATGAACTCGCTGATGAAATAACTGAAAAACTGGAAGCAATACCGGGTGTTTTTTTTGAAAAAAATCAACCTATTCAAATGCGCTTTAATGAATTGATGACAGGTATCCGACAAGATGTAGCTGTAAAAATATTTGGGGAAGATTTAGATTCACTATTGAACTATGCTAACAAAGTTAGTTCTGTTATACAAAGTGTTGAAGGCGCAACTGAACCAATGGTAGAAAGAGTTGAGGGTTTACCGCAAGTTGTGATCCGCTACAACAGAGCGCAAATTGCAAACTATGGATTGAATATTGAAGATATAAACCATTTAGTAAGTACAGCCTTTGCAGGAGGTAATGCCGGTGTTGTATTTGAAAATGAACGCAGGTTTGATTTGGTCGTGCGTTTAGATAGCGCTCACAGAGGAAATATTGACGATGTAAGTCGTTTATACATACCGGCAAGCAATGGAGCACAGATTCCGCTTTCGCAAGTTGCAGACATTAAAATGGAACTTGGTCCAGCTCAAATCAGTCGTGAAGGAGGTAAACGAAGAATTGTTGTTGGCTTCAACGTAAAAGGAAGGGATGTAGCAAGTGTTGTAAAGGATATTCAGGCAAAATTGGTTGACGTTAAGCTACCTGAAGGATATTACTATACTTATGGAGGTACATTTGAAAATTTGCAGGCGGCATCGAACCGATTAATGATTGCTGTACCTGTTGCATTGGCATTAATCTTTATGTTACTCTATTTTACATTTAAATCTATAAAACAAGCTACCTTAATTTTTACAGCTATACCAATGAGTGCGATTGGAGGAGTTTTTGCTCTTATATTAAGAGATATGCCATTCAGTATTTCAGCAGGTATAGGCTTTATTGCTTTATTTGGTGTAGCGGTACTAAATGGAATTGTTTTGATAGGAACATTCAATCAACTCGAGAAAGATGGTGTAACTGATATCATTGAAAGAATTAAGCAAGGAACAAAAGATCGTTTACGTCCGGTTCTAATGACTGCAACGGTTGCTTCACTCGGTTTCTTCCCGATGGCATTATCACATGGTGCAGGCGCAGAAGTCCAAAAACCATTGGCTACTGTGGTTATCGGAGGATTAGCAACAGCTACTTTTTTAACTCTGTTTGTACTTCCATTATTGTACTACTTCTTTTCAACTAAAAGCAAAATGAAAATAAACTCAACTATTGTGATACTGGCAATTAGCTTGTTCGCAGCTCAGAATGCAACCGCACAAACTAAATCATTAAGTGCGGATGATGCAGTTGCAACAGCCTTAAAAAGCAATTTAAAAATTCAATCGCAACAATTCAATGTTGAATCTTCGCAAAGTTTAAAGAAATCAGTTTTTGAGCTCCCTAAAACTTCTGCTAATATTCAGTACGGTCAGTATAACAGTATTAATCAGGATTTGGGCTTCAACGTTTCACAAAGTATTCCTTTTCCAACATATTACTCTGCAAAAGCAAATTTATATAATGCTCAATTAAAAGGCTCTCAATTTCAACAACAGGCATCAATAAATGAAGTTAAAGCGCAAGTATTAATGTTGTATTATCATCTGCAATACTTGGAGCAAAATAAATTACAGTTACAAGAACTGGATAGTGCTTATTCGGATTTTGTAAAAGTTTCAGACTTAAGATATAAAACAGGAGAAACAAATTTGCTTGAGAAAACCACTGCGGAAACCAAGCAAGGTCAGGTGCGCTTACAACTTCAGCAAAATGAAACCGAGTTAAAAAGTGCCTACTCCACTTTAAAAGCCCTTATGAATACCAAGGAGGATTTTGTGGTCAATAAAACACCAACCGATCCCCTTGTAATTTCAGGCACAATAGATACGTCTCTTGTATCTAATAATCCAACACTTAAGGTTCTTTATCAACAAGCGGTAATTGCTGAAAAAAACAAAAAACTTGAGGCTGCACAATTGTTGCCTGATTTGTCAATTGGCTATTTTAATCAGTCATTAACCGGAGTACAAACCATAAACGGCCAAGATGTATATTTTGACAGAAGTAAAAGATTTACGGGAATTAATGCAGGCATTAGTATTCCGTTAACTTTCTTTAGTAGCACTGCGAAAGTTAAATCTTTAAACTATCAAAAATTGGCAATTGAAAAAGAAGCGGAGAATGAAAAGATGATTTTACAATCTCAATTGCAGAATGCATTTCAGCAGTACAATCAAGCAGTTGTACAATTCAATTATTTTAAGACAGTTGCCTTGCCTAATGCAAATACTATCATAGGCACAGCAAAAACTTCATTTAACAGTGGAGCAATTGGTTACATTGAATATTTGCAAGCTCTGCAAACGTTCACTGAGATCCAATTAGGTTTTCAGCAAACGGTTAATCAGGTTAATCAGGAAGTTATTAATATCAATTATTTAATCAATAAATAAAACTACATACAATGAAAAACATATTAATCATCATAGCACTTTTTGCAATATTATTTTTCACACCTTCTTGTGGAAATAAAAGTGCTTCCAAAGAAGAACATACAGAAGAAGGTAATCATGAAGAGCATGAAAACAGCAACACTACTTCCTTAACGGCGGAGCAAGTAAAGTCAATAAAGTTAGAATTTGGAAAAATTGAAAAGAAACAACTTACAGCTTCATTAAAGGCAAATGGTATCTTAAATGTACCCAATCAAAATAAAGCAACTATAACCGCACTGATGGGAGGTGTTGTAAAATCCATTCTTGTTCAATCAGGAAATAATGTAAATAAAGGACAAGTTATTGCTACTATTGCCAATACCTCATTTATCACCATGCAGGAAGAGTTTTTAAGTACTTCGTCTAAACTTGCGCTTGCCGAAATTGAATATAAACGTCAGCAGGAATTACAGGCAGGTAACGCCACGGCACTCAAAACATTACAAATTACTGAAGCCGAAGTAAAATCCCTTAAAGCAAGAAAAGCAAGTTTACAGAAGCAATTAGAATTAGTTGGTATTAATCCTGCTGCTTTAACAAGCGAAAATATTCAAACGGTAATTAATATAACAAGTCCCATTTCAGGTGCTGTAAGTACATTATCAGTTAATATCGGTACTTATGTAGACGCAAATAATGCTATTGCAGAGGTAATTGATAATAGCCAAATTCACCTTGATCTATTTATTTATGAAAGAGATTTAGGAAAATTAAAGGAAGGTCAAACCATTCACTTTACCTTAACAAATAATCCAGGAAAAGAATACGATGCTAAGGTTTATGCCATCAGCAATACGTTTGAGCAAAATACTAAAGCCGTTGCTGTACACGCTATGGTTGAAGGCGACAAGACAGGATTGATAAACGGAATGAGTATTACAGCTATTGTAAGCTTGGAAAATGCAACGGTGGATGCTGTTCCAACGGAAGCAATTGTAAATTATCAAGGACAAGATTACATTTTTGTAGTGACTGATCCGCATAATGAAAGTGAACATCATGACGAAAAGGACGGAGACCATCACGATGAAAATGGACATTCCCATAATGAATCTGTTAAGGTTCCTGAAGGTGAATTAACCTTTGAACGTATTCCAGTTAGAAAGGGAACCACCGATGTAGGTTATAGCGAGGTGACCATTTTAAGAGATATTCACCCTGACGCAAAAATTGCAACTAAAGGATCTTTTTTTATTCTTGCAAAAATGACTAATTCGGGTGAACACGAACATTAATATTATGGCAGAGACTTGGTACCTTTTAAGTTTGATAAAAATTTTTTCATAGCCAGGTTCTCTTGCCCGCCAAATTAAAAAGACGAAATAATGATTAACACCGATCCAAATCACAAACATACCTACGATGCACAAGGCAATATGACCTGTTGTACTCTTGAGGAAAAAATAGATGCAAAAACCGGCACACCACATTTGCATGTGGAAGGAGATCATTCGCATGAAGGACATAATCATGACCATGAAGAAGAATCTGCATGGAAAGAATATCTGCCCGCCATTATCAGTTTTATTGTTTTAATGGCAGGTATTGTGCTTGATAATTTTATTAAGCCGGAGTTCTTTAAAAACTATGTTCGCCTCATTTGGTATATCGTAGCCTATGTTCCTGTTGGGGTTCCTGTTATTAAAGATGCTGGAACGTCCATTGCAAAGGGGGCTTTCTTTTCCGAATTCTTTTTAATGAGTATTGCCACAATTGGTGCATTCTTTATTGGAGAGTATTCTGAAGGTGTAGCAGTAATGTTGTTTTACGCAGTTGGTGAGCTGTTTCAATCAGCAGCAGTTAAGCGTGCCAAGAGAAGTATAAAATCTCTTTTGGATGTTCGTCCTGATACAGTTTCTGTAATTAGAAATGGAATTACAGCAACAATATCACCAAGCGAAGTGAAAATTGGGGAAGCAATACAAGTTAAGCCCGGTGAAAAAGTGGCATTGGATGGAGAACTTATTTCTGAAGTATCGTCATTTAATACTGCTGCTTTAACCGGAGAAAGCAAGCCTTATACAAAACGAAAAGGAGAGCAAGTTTTAGCAGGAATGATTAATCTTAATACTGTTTCCGAAATAAAAGTGACTGCATTATTTAAGGACAGTAAACTCTCAAGAATATTAGAATTGGTGCAAGAAGCAACCGCACGAAAAGCACCTACACAATTATTCATTTCAAAATTCGCAAAAATTTATACCCCAATAGTTGTTTTTTTAGCAGTAGGGATTTGTTTGCTCCCTGCACTTTTTGTCAGCAATTATGTTTTCAATGATTGGCTTTACCGGGCTTTGGTTTTCCTTGTTATCTCTTGCCCGTGTGCTTTGGTAATTTCAATTCCATTGGGTTATTTCGGAGGTATTGGATTGGCATCACGTAACGGAATTCTCTTTAAAGGATCAAACTATTTGGATGTAATGACAAAGATTGATACCGTTGTGATGGATAAAACAGGAACACTTACCAAAGGTGTTTTTAAAGTTCAGCAGATTGTACCGGTTGGTATTAATGAAAAAGAATTGTTGAAACTCACCGCAGCCATTGAAAGTAAATCAACACACCCAATTGCATTAGCTATTGTGAAACAAGCGGGAGAATTGCTTAAGGGAGTTGAAGTTCAGAACGTAGAAGAAATATCCGGTCATGGATTGAAAGGTACTATTGAAGGAAAAGAAGTGTTAGCAGGAAATTTAAAACTGCTTAAAAAATTCAATATCACTTATGATACAGCAGTTGAAGGCATCATCGAAACAATTGTGGTAGTTGCTGTCAACGGAAAGTATGCAGGGCATATTACCATTGCAGATGAAATAAAGGATGATGCAAAACAAGCAATAGCTGATCTGCATCTTCTTAAACAAAAAATAGTGATGCTTTCAGGCGACAAACAAAGTGTCGTGGACAAAGTTGCCAAGGAACTCAATATTGTAAATGCATATGGTAATCTATTGCCTGAAGACAAGGTCAATAAAGTTCAATCTCTGAAAAATGAAAACAGAACAATTGCTTTTGTGGGTGATGGCGTAAACGATGCGCCTGTAATTGCTTTGGCTGATGCCGGAATTGCAATGGGTGGATTAGGTAGTGATGCCACAATTGAAACCGCAGATGTTGTGATTCAAAACGACATGCCATCTAAAATTGTTACATCAATTAAAATAGGAAAGGTAACCCGAAAAATTGTTTGGCAGAACATAATTATGGCAATGGGAGTAAAGATAATAGTGCTTGCATTAGGAGCAGGAGGAATAGCCACCCTGTGGGAAGCTGTATTTGCAGATGTAGGAGTTGCATTATTAGCCATTTTAAATGCTGTCCGAATACAAACGAAAAAATTTAGTTAGAATGAAATTTCACTTTAAAATACCACTGGGTTTAAAGAAACATGTAAATGATGAGTTGGCAAAATCCAAGGAAGCCTTCAGTAAGGGTGAATTACAAACATCTTGGCGACATCTTGAACGAGCGCATATCCTTGGACAAGCTTATCCAATTGAACATTCGCTGGCGCATTGGCACATGTTGCTATTTGCATTCCGAGTAAAGAATACGAAGGAGATTCTCGGACAGATACCTCGGTTAGTTGTGGGCGGAGTAAAATCATTTGTTGGCGAAATTCCTCTTGGCAATTCAGGTGGTGCGAATGTACCACCACTAAAGCCAATGGAAATACCTTCTGATTTGCAAGAGATACTTTCAGCCTACAAAACTAAATAGACTGAACTATAATACAGTCGGCTGCTTTGGGGCTAATGTTAACTTCCTTTTTTTGACAAATAAGAACGATTGAGTTATCAAAATCCTCAATCGTTTTTACGTTTATGTTTGCACCAATGATGAGATTGTGTTTTTCCAAATACTTAAGAAAGGTGGTAGAATGGTCAGTTACGCCCATCACTTTGTAATTCAATTTTAACTTTGTTTCAGACAACTTGATAAAGTTACTTTTTTGAATTTTCCCTTTCTCATCAGGAATGGGATCACCATGCGGATCGTATATTGGATTACCGAGTATTGAGGCGAGTTTGTTAATGAGTTTCACATTGTTTACATGCTCCAATTCTTCAGCAATAGCATGTACTTCGTCCCAACCAAACCCTAATTCTTTAGCAAGATAAGTTTCCCAAATCCGGTGTCTCCTTATAATATCCAAAGCCAGTTTAGAGCCTGATGTTGTTAGCCTTGAGCCGTAAGATTTCTCATAAACGATATATTTTAGTTCATGCAATTTTCTTAATCCTTCAGTGACCGTTGCAGGGTTTAAACTAAGCCTGTCCGCAATTTTTTGATTGTTCACAACAGCGGTATTGTTGGAGGAAAGGTTATATATCGTCTTTAAGTAATTCTCAATAGTTTCTTGTCTCATAAATTATCTTTTTGGTATACCAAAAATAATGATTTTAATATTCTAAATTATACTCAGCTTTGCGAAAACATTTAAAGATGAAAAAGACGCTTTTTACAATAGCAATTTTGCTATTGGTGATAATCGGGTGTAAGAAAATAATGCCGCCAAGCCCAACGGATGATGAGCTATTGGATGGGCCTGTGGAAGGTTTAACAACGGCAGAAACACAACAATTCTTAAAGGGAGATGTTGCCTTCAATGATGATATTTTCACTCCACAAAACGGACTCGGGCCAATCTTTGTAGCTAATTCCTGCGGGTCTTGTCATGCCGGAGACGGTAAAGGACATCCTTTTACTACATTGACTCGCTTCGGCCAAATTGACAGCACCGGAAATCAATGGCTTTCTTTTGGCGCACCTCAATTACAAAACAGAGCAATTCCGGGTTATACCCCTGAAACACTACCAAGTGGTGTTGGCTTTTCAAAAATACTACCTCCCGCAAACACCGGATTAGGTTTCTTGGACGCTGTAGGTGATGCAGACATTATTGCGATGTCCGATCCGTTTGATTCTGATGCTGATGGTATTTCAGGTGTTCCAAATTGGGTGAATGTTCCGTCTTATTGCCAGTTAAGACCAAACGCAATGCCGCAAGGCGGAAAATATATCGGAAGATTTGGAAAAAAAGGTGCAGCATATGATTTACTTCAACAAACAGCAAATGCCTACAATCAGGATATGGGCATTAACACCGCTTTTGAACCTTACGACACCCATTCAAAACTTGAAGTTGATCCCGAAGTAAGCAACGCCACAGTTCACAATGTTGTTTTCTATTTAAAAACCCTAAAAGCACCAATACAACGCAATCAAAATGATGGCGAGGTTCAATCAGGCAAACAAGTTTTCATGTCTATTGGCTGTGAGAAATGTCATAAATCAGAATTAAAGACTGGCGCATCAAGTATTTCTGCACTTTCAAACAAAACATTTTCACCTTATACCGATTTGCTTTTGCATAATATGGGTGCAGGTTTGGATGATAATTATACCGAAGGATCAGCCAAGACTTATGAATGGAAAACACCTGCTCTGTGGGGATTGGGTTTATCAAAGAATTCACAAGGAGGAAGTTATTTTTTAATGCATGACGGTAGAGCGCAATCAATTGAAGCTGCGATTCAAATGCATGGTGGAGAAGGCCAACAAAGCAATACAAATTTTCAGAATTTAAGTGAAAGCGATAAACAAAAATTAATTACGTTCTTAGAAAGCCTTTAATGGATAGACGAGATTTTATAAAATCGGCATGTTTAACGTGTGCAGGCAGTATAGGTGCTGCATGGTTGCTTCAAAGTTGTAGTAACCATAAGTATCTCACTAATGTTGTTGTTAAGGACAACAAATTAGTAGTTAAACGCTCTGAATTTATTTTATTAAAGAAGGAGAAAAGGATAGAACAAAAATTCCTCATTATAAAACCTGAAAGTTTATCATTTCCAATAGCACTTTATAAGATAAACGGAAATGAATACAAAGCATGCTATTTGCAATGTACACACCAAGGCTGCGAACTTTCTCCTCATGAAACAATGATGGTTTGTCCTTGTCACGGAGCAGAATTCAATCCTAAAGGAGAAGTAACAAATGGCCCTGCTGAAACCAATTTAAAATCTTTTTTGACCTCAACAGACAATGAAAACATTTATATCCAACTTTAATCATATGAAGCATTTAATTACAGTTACTTTTTTTATCCTTTCAGCGCACATTTCTTTTTCTCAGATTGACACCAGTAAGGTTAAGAGGACTCCGACTGATACATCGAAAATGCAATTGAATTTAGATGCAGTTTATAATCGTCCGTTTTTGCAATACGGAAAAATACCTGTTGCAATTGGTGGTTATGCAGAAGCCAATACACAATATGCGGTAACGGATGGTGTAACAGAAGGATTTTCATTTCAAATGCGAAGAATGACTTTGTTTTTATCTTCATCCATCCATAGAAAAATTAAGTTTCTGACGGAGATTGAATTTGAAGATGGAACAAAAGAGATCAACATTGAGTTTGCTGCTTTGGATTTTCAATTCCACCATTTACTAAATTTCAGAGGAGGAATTATTATGAATCCTATTGGTGCGTTCAACCAAAACCATGACGGCCCACGTTGGGAGTTTATCGACAGACCAATCTCAGCAACACAATTATTGCCATCAACCTTCAGTAATGTTGGATTTGGATTTTATGGAAAGGTGTATAAACCAAATTATGTATGGGCATACGAATTATACTTAACCAATGGATTAAACGATAATATCATTGGTAATGCAGAAAATAAAACCTTCCTTCCTGCAACCAAATTAAACCCTGATAGATTTGAAGAGAGTTTTAATGGTGAACCGCTTACAAGTGCTAAAACTTCATTGAGAGTGAGAAAAATTGGAGAACTTGGTTTATCCTATATGGGAGGCGTTTACAATAAATTTCAGGAGGATGGATTAATATTAGATAAGAAAAGAAGAGCGGATGTTGTAGCTGTTGATTTCAATACTACCATTCCCAAAGCGAATACAGTTATCACCACTGAATTTGCCTGGACTTTTGTTGACGTGCCGGATACCTATACCCAACAATTCGGTAAAAAGCAGCACGGAGGTTTTATAGACATTGTGCAACCGATTATAAAAAAGAAAATGTTTGGGTTTGAAAAGGCAAGCTTTAATGCAGCAGTTCGTGCCGAATACGTTGATTGGAATGTAGGAACATTTAAGGAAACAGGAGGCAATATAGCAGATGAGATTTTTGCTATTGTTCCTGCAATTAGCTTTAGAACATCACCACAAACAGTTCTGCGATTAAACTATCGCTACGAATGGCAAAAAGATCTTTTAGGAAATCCTGCTGCAAGAACCGGAGCTATTCAGTTTGGTGTGAGCAGTTATTTTTAAGTCAAAAACTGCATTTGAGTTCATAACGAATCACTTGGTGGACATCCTCTAACCAAAATCCACTTCCTTCCTAAGCCTCTCGTCTACCTTTGCTTCGATGATGAGGGAAAAAGTAACTAATTTTAAATACTCCGCTGTGGTGGCGGTTCACAGGGCTATTGATGACTCTTAGCAGCCCTTGCTATCTGTATGCCATTTCTTTTTGAAATGTGCAAGTCTATTTTATAATAATTACCCAAGTGAAAAACTAAGGCAGGTATTGCTTCTTTATTCCAAATGAAGTACGGTACTTCCATTGCAGTTAGGAAAATGAAAGCGTTTATTAATCCAAAGAAAGAGCCTCTGACTATTGAAAGGCTGAAAAAATTTAAAGGACTGGAGTGTTTGAGTGATGCGGAAGCTGAAGAGACTTTACTCGGAATAAAAACACTTTCCACTTTGCTAATTGAATTCCTGAAAGAGAATCAGGAATCAAAGTCAAACGAAATAAAACAGGCAGCATGAACACGCAACTACAAGCAGAATTAAACCACAAATTTGGTCGAACGAGTAAAACCAAAATCAAAAAAGTTGATTCCAAAATGGTTATCAAGTACACTCGGGTTTCAGGTAAAAAACAATTTGACACCAACGAGTCGATCGATAACCAAAATAAAACAATCAACGAATTTGCCAATCGTTACAACTTAGAAATTGTTGCTTCGTTTGGTGACACGTATGAAAGCGCAAAAACCGATGAGCGAAAAGAATTTAAGCGCATGATTGAATTCTGCAAAAGAAGCAGAGGAAGGATAAGTACCATCCTTGTTTACAAAATGACTCGTTTCAGCAGAACCGGAGGAAAAGCAATTTCAATCGCAGATGAATTGCGAACCAAATACGGCATTCATATTATTGCGGTTACCGAACCGATTGATACTTCCAACAGCAACGGCGTTCTCTTTCAGGAGATGCAATTAATTTTTGCTAAATGGGATAACGTGCAAAGGCAACAAGTAACTCATGCGGGACTGAAATCAAAGTACGAGCAAGGCGAATGGTGTATCGCTGCGCCAATCGGTTACGATAAAATTAAAATAAATGGAGAGTCTAAAATTGTCCTGAATGATTACGGAAAAAAATTCAGGAAAGCTTGGGAGTGGAAATTGCAAGGTTATTCCAACGAGCAGATAATTGAGATGCTCGCAAAAATTGGAATCAAAACGTATAAGCAACGCATTTTCAAAATTTTCAAGAACCCATTTTATTGCGGGTTGATTTCGCATGGAATTCTTGACGGCAAGGTCGTTCAGGGAAAACATGAACCGATGGTAAGTAAGGAGGACTTCTTTAAGATCAATGAAATTCGCTTGGCTTCCACGAAATATGGAGTTTCACATAAAACACAAAACGAAGGAGTCCCTTTAAAGGTCTTTATTGAATGTGGGGATTGCGGTAATCCATTCACAGGATACATTGTAAAGGCGAAACAACTCTATTATTATAAATGCCGAAGGGTTGGATGCAAGTGCAACAAAAGTGCAAAGGAAATGCACAAACTTTTCCTTGACGTATTAGGACAATATCAGATAAAAGAAGCCCTTATAGAGCCTTTGGTTTGGCAACTGGAACATGATTACCATGAATCAACCAAAGAGGCCTCAGAACGTGAATTAAGCCTGAATAAAAGGCTTGAGGAAGTGAATGCCGGAATTCAAAATTTGGAGGAGAAATATTACGTTAACTCCGAAATGACCCGTGAAGTTTTTGATCGTTTGATGAATAAACTCCTCGGAGATAAGCAGGAAAACGTTCGATTATTGACTGCTTCAGCCATTCAGATTTCGAACCTATGCGAAAGCCTTCATGAGGTAGCCCAATTGTGCCTGAAAATCACGAAATTGTGGCTAAAAGGAAGCATAAATCTCAAGGAAAAATTACAAAAATTGGTCTTTCCTGAAGGGATTGTTTATGATCGAAAAAACGGGGCATTTCGAACTCCAAAAATAAATTCTGTAATCGCTAAAATCGCCCGTCTGTCGGGCGATTTGCTTTTAAATGAAAAAGGACTGAACCCTTTTTTATTAGGTCAGTCCCTTTCTGCGGTGAGGGCGGGATTCGAACCCGCGGTACGGTTACCCGTACGACAGTTTAGCAAACTGTTCCTTTCGGCCTCTCAGGCACCTCACCATTTTTTTAATGGAACGCAAATTTAATTGATTTTTTGTAATTTTCACAACACAAAATAAATTATTTTAAAATAATATGAGTCCAAACAAAATTGTAGCTCAAATGTTACAAAACGATTTTTTTAGTAAATGGCTAGGAATTAAGGTAATTAAGGTTACTGCTGGTTATTGTAAATTAAAATGTAAAGTAAAAAAAGATACATTAAATGGCTTTGGTATTGCCCATGGCGGTTTTACTTATTCAATAGCAGATAGTGCTTTAGCCTTTGCTTCAAATTCAAATGGCATTAAAAGTTTAAGTGTTGAAACTTCAATATCACATGTTAAAAAAATCAAAGAAAATGACTTAGTAATTGTTGAGGCTAAATTACTTAATGAAAACAGCAAATTTGGATACTACGAAGCAAAATTAACTTGTAAAAAAGAAATAATTGCTTTATTTAAAGGCACAGTGTTTAAAACAGAAAATAAATGGTAACACAATAATATTATTAATGATACGTTATTAATGATATAACTAATTTAGCCTATGATAAAAACATCTACCCAAAAATTAAATTCTAAAAACAAAAATTTAACAACAGAAAATGAATTACCATCATTTTTTGAACCTAATATTTTAAGCGTTTCTAACATTTTAAACTTTAGTAAAAATATAAATGTTAAAAAATCTGCCTATATTAAAGACATAATCTACATAAAAAGTTAAAAAAATTAACTTTTTATGTAAATGTTAATTTTCTGTTAATAACCTAAAAGGTTAAAGTTGTAGCTTTGTAAAAAAATCTACAATTATGACAAAATTTTACAAACTTTTAAAATTAAGTGTTTTTACACTAGTTTTAACATTTGGCAAAACTATTGCCCAGCCATGCTACTTTTCTTCAGCATATGGTACTGCTAATATTAATACTTACAACAGTTCTATGGTAAACATTTCCACTTGTAATTTTGCAGGTGAGTATGCAACAATAAATGTTTCTGTTGGTGGCATATATACTTTCTCAGTTTCTACACCAGCCGATTATTTAACTTTAGCCACAGGCATTTCATCAGGATCAATTATTGCAGGTAATGCACCAATAACAGCAACATTAACTCCTGGCACTTATTATTTGCACATTGCAGTAGGCAACACTTGTGGTGTTAACTCTGTATGTCAAACAACTAGTTATAGCAATACTGCATTACCAGGTTCTCCAACATTAGTAACTAGCCCTGTAAATACAATGGTTTGCTCTGGTTTACCTGCTGTATTTACAGCTTCTGCAACTGGCGCATCTACTTTACAATGGCAAAGTGCAACATCAGCAAGCGGACCATGGACAAATTTAACAAATACACCTCCTTTTTCAGGTGTTAATACGCAAACACTAACTATTAACCCTACAAGCAACACATTAAATGCAACTTATTATCAATTAGTTGCCACAAATAGTGTTTCTGCTGTTAGTTCAACTGCAGCACTTTTAACTGTTATTCAAAGTACAACAGTTCCTTTAATAGAAGATTTTAATGCATCAACTATATTCCCAAGTTCATGGATAGTTAATGCTACAAATCCGTTTTATGTTTTTACTAATCATGGCACTGCGGCATCAAATGGTATGTCGAGAAATTTATTTATTGCACCAAGTTCAGCAATTGCACAAACGCCAAATACAGGTGTTATAACCGCATCAACTTCTTTAAAATTTGATTACAGAATTGTTGATTATTCAGGTTATCCAGCTACAGCAACTTCTACTCTAGATTACACTAACGATTCATTAAATATTTATATTTCTACAGATTGCGGATCTACGTTTTCTCTATTAGGTTCTATCAATGCATCAAATCATACCCCTACAACCTCTTTTACTTCTAAATCATTTAATTTATCTGCATATGCAGGAAGTAGTGCAATAATTAGATTTAAAGCTACTTATGATATTTCATCATTTGGAGACTATTATGTTGATATTGATAATATTAATATTTATAATGCTGTACCATTAGATGGTGGAATTACAGCAATTTCTCAACCAGCGGCAGGTCAACCATGTTATGGATCAACACAACCTGTAGTTGTTACAATAAGTAATTTTGGCACAAGTGCATTAACAAGTGTACCTGTAGATGTATTTGTTAATGGTGCATTAACTACTACTGTTAGTGGTACATACAGCGGTTCAATACCTCCAAGTGGAACAACATCATTTACTGTTGGTACAGCAAACATGAGTGCTGTAGGGACATATAGCTTTAAAGCATTTACAAAAATTTTAGGTGATCCTACTCAAGCAAATGACACTTTATTACCAGTAATTACAAGAACAGTTGTACCAACAGGTACAATACCATATAGTGAATCTTTTGCAGGTTTAACTGCACCTCCAGTAGCTTGGAACACAAACCCATCTAACCCTTGGTATGTAACTATGAATCATGGTACTGCTGGAAGTGAAGGGATGTATAGAAATTTATATGGTTCTTTTGCAAATAAAGCTGAAACAACATTAATGCCAATTGGTGTTGTTACTGCTAGTACAGCTTTAAGTTTTGATTACCGTTATCAGGATTGGTCTGGATTTCCTTCATCGCCTGCAACACCAACTGCATCTTTAATTTATGACACTTTAGCTGTTCGTATTTCTACAAATTGTGGATTATCATACAATACTTTAGCCTCAATAAGCGGTGCAAATCATATTGCATCAACTACACATGCTAATAAAACATACTCATTAGGCGCTTATGCAGGAAGTAATGTTATATTAAAGTTTGTAGCTACAAAAACATCTACATCTAGTGCGGATTATTATGTTGATGTTGATAACATTAATTTATTTAATTTATCCGCAATTGATGGTGGTGTTTCTGCTTTAGTAACTCCTGGAACTAGTACTTGTACATCATCAAGTCAACCAGTTGTAGTTTCAATTACTAATTATGGTTTAGGCCCAATTTCAAATGTTCCTGTAACTGTTATTTTATCTGGTCCAGCAGCTCAAACAATTACTTCAACCTATACGGGCACAATACCAGTTGGCTCATCAGTAAATTACACTGTTGGTAATGGCAACTTTAGCGCTGGTGGTACTTATACAATAAATTCATCTACTAACTTAAGTGGAGATGGTAATAACTTAAATAATAATAACACTTCAACTTTTACTACTGCAAACCCAGTTGTTAGTATTACTGGAGGCACAGTAGCTTGTATAGGTAGTAGTTTAACTTTAAACACAAGTGGTACGGCAACAAGCTACACTTGGAGCACAGGAGCAACAACAAATTCAATTTCTGTTAGCCCTACAGTCGCAACTACATATTCAGTTGTAGGGAGTAATTCATTAAGTTGTTCTGCTACTTCATTTTTTACTGTATCAGTAAGTAACCCTACAATTAATGCAATTGGCGCTACAGGTTGTGGTGCTCCGGCAAATGGAACATTAACTGCAAGTGCATTTGCAAGTTCTACAGTTAGCTGGTATTCAACTCCTACACCTACAGGTGCAATAGGAACTGGAAATACATTTACAATTAGTTCAGCAAGTACAACAACTGTTTATGCTCAAGCAACTTCACAATCAGTTGGTTTTGTTGGGTTAACAAACACAGCAGTTGTAGCTGGTGGTGGACAACAAACTTCAACTAATTATAATATTTTTGATGTAATGACACCATGCACAATTCAAAACGTTGAGGTTTACCCAGGAGCCGCAGGAAATGTTGTAATTGATTTAGCAGATAATGCAGGTACAATATTGAACACTGCAACATTTTCAGTAGGAGCAGTTAGTTCTACAATTTTACCAGTTAACTTTTCTGTACCAACAGGTTTCGGATATCGTTTAGGTCAAGGTGCAGGAAGTGTTTCTTTATATCGTACTTCTGCCTCATCTAATATCTACCCTTTAACATTACCTGGTGTGATTACAATTACAAATAGTGCAGCGGGAAATACATTTTACTATTTCTGTTACAATTGGCAAGTAAGTACTCAAGGATGTTCATCTCCAGTAACTCCAGTTATTTTTACAGTAACTCCAAGTGCATCGGTAACTGCTATGGCATCAAATACTGCTGTATGTTTAGGTAACTCATCTACATTAACTGCAAATGGCGCATCTTCATATACATGGAATCCTGGAAATTTAACAGGTTCAGTTGTTGTGGTTAGTCCGTCAGTTGCTACTACTTATACAGTATTAGGAGGTTCAGGAACATGTACCGGCTCTGCTGTACAAGCTTTAACAGTAAATCCTAGTCCTGCAGTATCTATTAGTCCTTCTCAATCAATTTGTGCAGGAGTTGTAGGTGTTATAACTTTAACAACAAGTAGTGCTGGTAATACATTTACATGGAACCCAGGTAACTCTAACAACACAACAATAGTTATTCCTAATCCAACAGTTACAACAGTTTATAGTGTAACTGCAACACACCCACAAGGTTGTCAAACAACTGTTTCTACAACTATTACTGTACGTAATTGTGCTGGTGTAAATGAAAAAACTATTGCCGATAACACATTAATTTACCCTAACCCAACAAATGGTTTAGTGCATGTAAGTTTATTACAAGGCATTAATAATTGTGAGATTTCTATTTACGATGTAACAGGACGTAAGGTTAAATCTGTTCGCGTTAATCAAACTGAAGCAACTATTGATTTAAAAGATTTTGCTAACGGTTTATATACTTACAAAATTATATCTAATACAAATACTGTAATTAAAGAAGGTAAAATTGTAAAAGAATAATTAATTTTTAACTCATTAAAAAAGCGCAGTATAAACACACTGCGCTTTTTTATTTTAATTTTATGAAATGAAATTCCATTTGAACTATCAACCCAATAAAGCAAAATTTGATATTTCACATAAAAGTAATTTGACTTTTATTGGCTCATGTTTTAGTGAAAACATAAGTAATTTATTAAAAAATGACGGATTTAATATTTACTCAAATCCGTTTGGAATTACATATAATCCAATTAGTATTTTTGAACAACTAAATTTATTAAATGAAACACAGCTCTTTACTAGAGATTTTTTTATAGAAAATAATGGTATGTTTTATAGTTATTTTTCACACTCTTGTATTTATGAAAAAAGTGAAGAAAAATTAATTGAAACACTAAACAATTTAAAATCAACTTTTATAGAAAAATTACATCAAACAGATTATTTATTTATAACTCTAGGTAGTGCATATTACTATACACTAAACAATAAAGTAGTTGCAAATTGCCATAAACAACCAAATACAAACTTTGAAAAATATATTTTTAAATTATCTGATTCTGAATTTATTAATAATGTAATTCAAGCTTTAGTTAAAGTTAATCCTAAAATTAAACTAATATTTACTGTTTCTCCTGTTATACATATTAAAGATGGCATTGAAGAAAATTATTTATCAAAAAGCACATTGCGATTATTAATTGAGCAAATTTGCTCAGAATTTAATCAGTGTTTTTACTTTCCGGCCTATGAATTAGTTAATGCAGATTTGCGTGATTACAGATTTTATAAAGAAGATTTAGCGCATCCTAATCAAATGGCAATTGAATATATTTATTCGAAATTTAAATATTGTTATTTTAACGAAGAAACCATAAAAATAAGTAATGAAATAAATAATTTTTCGAAATTATGTTCGCATAAAATTTTAAATAAAAAATTAGAAAAACAACATGATGAAAAAATTATTGAAACAAAACGTATGCTTCAGTCAAAATATCCATTTATAACTTTATAATTAACTATAATTAAGTTGCTTAATTACCTTATACACCTTAACTTTGAACACTAATGAGCTTAGTAAATTATAATTCCAATAAACCTATTATAAACTGGTTATTAACAGGATGTTTTTTAATTTATATAATGGTTGTAGTAGGTTGTTTAACTCGATTAACCCACTCAGGCTTATCAATTACCGATTGGAGTTTTATGGGTAGTGTACCTCCATTAAATGAAGATATGTGGCTTGAAAGATTTATGAAATACCAACAAAGTCCTGAATTTCAAAAAATAAATTATAACATGACATTGGCAGAATTTAAACCCATATTTTTATGGGAATACATTCATCGTTTAATTGGAAGAGCAATAGGTTATATATTTTTATTTGGCTTTTTATATTTTTTAATTAAAAAGAAATTTAAAAAAGATATGATAGTGCCATTAATTGTATTGTTTTTTATGGGTGCAATGCAAGCTGTTATTGGTTGGTGGATGGTTTATAGCGGCTTACAAAAACAACCCGCAGTAAGTCATTACAGATTAGCTACACATTTAATGAGTGCGTTTACGCTTTTTGCATTTACTTTTTGGTACGCATTAAAATTAAAAAATATTGAAGATAGAACAAATACAGTTAATGAAGGCTATAAGTTAAAATGGATTACAATTATTTTTTTTATTGTACTAATTATTCAAATAATTTATGGAGCATTTACCGCAGGATTTGTAGAAGGTGATGCTACTAAGGTAAGACCAGGTCATATTTTTAATACTTGGCCAAAAATGGGCGATAGTTGGATTGCAGAGCAGGTTACAATGAAAGAAAGCTTTATGGAAAATATTTTAATTAACCCAAGCGGAATACAATTTATGCACCGAGTTTTAGCATTAATTGTAGTTTCAATTATTTGTATAATTTGGTATAAATCTAACAAACTAAAACTTAACGCAAAACAAAATTTAGGAATTACGCTTTTAATTTATGGTGTTACAATACAATTTATTTTAGGTGTATTTACCTTAATTTATCAAGTTCCTGTTATTTTAGGTGTTTTACATCAATCTGGTGCTTTTTTCTTATTTGCATCAACCATTTATTTAATTTTTCATATTTTTAAACCAAATAAAGTAAACTAATTTGAACGATTTTTTTGATAACCCTCAGCCTTCTGAAACAGCAACAAATGGTTTCTTACCAAAACCCGTTTTATATAACGAACAACAAAATCAAATAAGTAAATCTATTACTAGCATTTTATTATATGGTTTGCTTTTTTACTTTTTGTTTTCAAAAGACTTGGTTTATATAGCGGCTTTACTTTTAATCATTATTATTCATGAAATGGGTCATTTTATAATGATGAAAATATTTAACTATCAAAATTTAAAAATATTTTTTATTCCATTATTAGGTGCATATACTAGTGGAAAAAAACAAGTTGTTACTCAATTACAATTGCTATTAATTTTAATTGCAGGTCCTTTACCAGGCTTAATAATTGGCGGTATTTTATATTTTTTAAACTTAAAACAACCAAATGATACATTACAAATGGTTAGTACAACGTTTATTGCCATAAACTTTTTTAATTTATTACCTTTTTATCCATTAGATGGTGGAAGAATAATTGACACCTTATTTTCGAAAGACAATTTTATTATTAGAATGGTATTTACAATTATTTCTATAATTTGTTTAGTTGGAATTGGAATACTAACTCAAAGTTTTTTTCTTTTAATTATACCAGTTTTAATAGGTATAGAGCTATATAATGAAAGTAAAAATGAAAAAGTTAGGCAATATTTAAAAACAGAAAATATTGATTTCAAAGTTGAATACAACGACTTAAATGATAAAGATTATTGGCTTATAAGAGATTGCATTTTGTTTCAATTTAGAAAAAAATATGCAATTGCAGAGCCTGGAATATACGAATACAGCGTAATTGAGCCTGTTCTTACAAAACATGTAATTAGTGTTTTACAAACAAAAGTTATTTATAACATAAATGGAATTTTTAAAATACTTTCGCTTTTAATTTATATTGCACTAATAGTAATTCCAATTCTTATAGCAATTAAACAATACAATGCTTAAGTATTAATTTGATGTTGTATTTTAACAATTAAATCTTTTGCTAATTTATTCCATGTAAAATTATTTTTTATTAAGTTTAAGCTACTTTGCTTCTTAATATCTAATTCTAAAGTATTTGTTCTAAAAATTTGTTGTATAACCTTAATTAGTGTTTGCTCAGAACTATCATTTAATAAAAATCCGTTTTCATTATTAACTAAAACATTAGTTGCACCTACATCTGTTGCAACAACAGTTAAGCCATTTGCCATTGCTTCTAATATTACGTTTGGCATTCCTTCGCTATAACTTGGGCAAAGCAAAACGTCGTTTTGTTTAATTAAATTTTTTAATATTACTTTATCTCTTATTTCGCCAAAATAATTAACGTGCTTTAATTTTAACTTTTTATCATCAGGTATATTTCCAATAAAATTAAAATGGGCATATGATGTTAACTCTTTATCTAAAAGATTAATTGCCTTATTAATTTCTTCAATTCCTTTTCTGCGTTCATATCTTCCTAAATATAAAAATTGAATTGGTTTTTTGGTAACATGTATTGCAAATTCAGTGCTTTCGTCTTCTACACCACTTGGAAGTTCAATAATTTTATTTTCAGTTACACCTAATTGTTTAATAATAGTTGTAATTTTCCCTCCATAACTAAAAACAACATCTGCGTTTAAACTTAGTTTTTTTACAGGTTTGCGTAGTAAAAATATTTGCTGAAGTTTAATTTTAAAATTTGGTGGTTTTTGAAACATTTCGTAACCATGAAATTTAACTCCAATTTTGCAACATTTTATTTTTCCAAGTTTTTTTTGTTCAATTAAATACCAACCAGTAAAACCTTTAGTGTAAATAAAATCGTAAGAAGGTAAGTTGTTTTTAATTTCCTCAAAAATTAATTTTGAGTGTAAATAAGAGGCTTTAAGATAATGACCAGGTAACTTATTTAATTTAGGAAAATCAACTATAATTGAATTAATGTACTTTTTTTCTTCATCAGTAAAAACATCTAATTTACTAATGTTTAATTGGCTTTGATTAAAGTGTATTAAATCAATATATACTTTATTTTGAGCAAAGTATTTACATAAATAAAACGAATGTTTTTGCATTCCTCCCATTACATAAGGCCAAATTCCATCTGTTATGAGAGCAATTTTCAAAAAATAAATTATTTTGAAACGTACATTACTTCTTTAACTGCTTTTACAACTTTTGCTACACTAGGTAAACTTGCTTCAATAAGAGTTGGAGCATAAGGTAAAGGAGTATCTGCAGTTGTTATTCTAGTTACTGGAGCATCTAAATAATCAAACGCCTTTTTTTGAACCATAAACGCTATTTCACTACTTATACTCGCTAAAGGCCAAGCTTCTTCAACAACAACTAATCTATTTGTTTTTTTAACAGAATTAATTACTGTGTCATAATCTATTGGTCTTACAGTTCTTAAGTCAATAAGTTCTGCGTTAATTCCTTCTTTTTCTAATTCATCGCATGCAGCTTTGGCAACTTTTAAAATTTTCCCAAAACTTACAATTGTAACATCTGTTCCTTGTTTTTTAATATCAGCAACACCTAATGGAATAGTGTATTCTTCTTCTGGTATTTCTCCTTTATCTCCATACATTTGTTCGCTTTCCATAAAAATAACAGGGTCGTTATCTCTAATTGCAGATTTTAAAAGTCCTTTTGCGTCATAAGGATTACTAGGTACAACTACTTTTAATCCTGGGCAATTTGCATACCAATTTTCAAAAGCTTGTGAGTGTTGCGAACTTAACATACCTGCGCTAGCTGTTGGTCCTCTAAATACAATTGGACAATTATATTGGCCACCACTCATACTGTATATTTTTGCTGCACTATTAATTACTTGGTCTATTGCTACTAAACTAAAATTAAAAGTCATAAATTCAACAATAGGGCGCAAACCATTACATGCAGCACCTACTCCTATACCAGCAAAACCAAGTTCAGCAATTGGTGTATCAATAATGCGTTTTGCCCCAAACTCAGCTAACATTCCTTTACTTACTTTGTAGGCACCGTTATATTCGGCAACTTCTTCTCCCATTAAAAAAATGTTAGGATCTCTACGCATTTCTTCACTCATTGCCTCACGTAATGCTTCTCTAAATTCTACAGTTTTCATTAATTATTTTGACTTATAAATTATGGTTTAAATTTAACAATTAAATTTAGTTTTTCATAACAATTTGTAACTACCATTTCGACCTTTATTTTTGGAGATTTCCAATTTTTTAATATATTTACTTATATAATTTTAAAACAAAACCATGAAAAGAATTTATACAACAATTATTGCAAGCATATTTATATCCGTTACAGTAAATGCTCAATTAACATTAACAAAAGCTTTTAACGAACCTATAATTGGCGATGCTTATGTTAATAAAGGGTTTGATACAGTTAATACAGTACCAAAAAATGTAGGTGCCAATCAAATATGGAACTTTAGTGCATTTACACAAAATACTGTAACATCTTCTGGGACATTTACCTCAGCTTCATCTGTAGCAACTGCTAGTAATTATGCGGGCTGTAATTTAGTAGAAGACCAAGGAAGTAATAATTATTTATTTGAAAAAACTACATCAACCCCTACAACCCAAGTAGAATTATTAGGTATGCAAAATGGTACTGTTACTAGTTTTAATTTTACAAATTCAGCTATTGCAGCAATTTGGCCAGTAAGTTTTGGATATAATAATACAGATAATTTTAGCGGAACTGTAAGTTCAAGTTTTGGAGCAGGTAACATCTCAGGAACTCTAAATAACTCTGCTACAGGAACAGGTACTATTAATTTACCAGGTAGTAACACTTTAAATAATATTTTACAAACTAAAACAACTCTAACATTAAATGCGGTTGTGGGTACTGCTCCATTTCAATTTACTTTAAATGCCCAAAATACAACTTATAATTATTACCATAGTAGTAATAAATTTGCGTTAGTTGAAGTAAAATATGAAAAGCAAACTTTAACCTCAGTTGGCGGCCCAACGGTAACAAATACTGCTTCGGCAAAAATAAATACAGTTGCAATTACAGGCATTAATGATAAAAATTTTGATGCTACTTTTCAAATTTTTCCTAACCCTGCAACAAACAATATAACTGTAAACTTAACTAATGTTAATAATACAAATGGCTCAATTTATTTAATTAATAATTTAGGTTCAATAATTAAAACAATCGATTTAGGAAATGAATCTATTATTAAAAAAGAAATTTCGATTAATGATTTACCAAAAGGTATTTATTTTGTGAAAACACAATTAGGAAACTCAAGCTCAACAAGAAAATTAATTGTTAATTAGTACTTTTAAACATAAAATAAAAAACCATCACAAAATGATGGTTTTTTTTATTTATAACTATTGATAGTTTTTTAATTAAATCTTATTTTTTTACTATTAACTTCAAATTCTCAAATTATAAAATGGCTTTTAACGAAGAAGAAAATATTGAAGTAATAGGTGCCCGTTCACACAATTTAAAAAATATTGATGTAACTATTCCTCGTAATAAATTAGTTGTAATTACAGGTTTATCTGGTTCAGGCAAATCTAGTTTAGCGTTTGACACAATTTACGCCGAAGGACAAAGAAGATATATAGAAAGTTTTAGTAGCTATGCCCGTCAATTTTTAGGAAATTTAGAAAGACCTGATGTAGATAAAATTTCAGGATTAAGTCCTGTTATTTCTATCGAACAAAAAACAGTTAATAAAAATCCTCGTTCAACAGTTGGTACAATTACCGAAATTTATGATTTTTTACGTTTGTTATTTGCCCGTGCAGGACACGCATACAGCTATAATACCAACGAAAAAATGGTACGTTATAGCGATGAACAAATTATTGAACTGATTATAGAAAAATATCAAAATCAAAAAATAAATTTACTTGCCCCTATTATAAAAGGCAGAAAAGGACATTACCGCGAATTGTTTGAAGATACCAGAAAAAAAGGATTTACTAAAGTGCGCATTGATGGTGAGATTATGGATTTAACTCCAAAAATGCAAGTTGACAGATACAAAGTACATGATATTGAAATAGTAATTGATAGAATTGAAATTAATAAAGACAGTAAAACACGTCTCACGCAAAGCCTTCAAACTGCCATGAAACATGGTAGTGGAACAATAATGGTTTTACCTCATACTGAAATTGAAACTGAAAATAAAAAGAAAAATCAAAGTTTTGGTTTTGGTAAAGTTCAATTTTATAGCCGTTTATTAATGTGCCCCACAACTGGCATTAGTTATGATGAACCAGCACCTAACTTATTTTCTTTTAACTCTCCTTATGGCGCCTGTACCAAATGTAATGGTTTGGGTTTGGTTTCAGAAATAGATATTAATAAAATAATCCCTAATAAAAAGCTATCTATAGCAAAAGGTGCTATTACTGCAACTAATGTTAACAAAGGTTCGTGGTTGTTTAAACAAATAGAGGCAATAGGAAAAGTTTATAATTTTACGATTGATACACCTTTTGAAGAAATTGATGATGATGCAGTAAACATTTTATTAAATGGAAGCGAAGAATTATTTAAAGTTGTTTCAGAATCAGGGACTCATAATACTACATTTGAAGGCATTGTTCCTTTTATTGCTAAACACGCCGAAGACGATAGTAATCCAGGCATTCAACGATGGGTTCAAAATTTTACAAATAAAATAATTTGCTCAAAATGTAATGGAACTCGCTTAAAAAAAGAAAGTTTATTCTTTAAAATTGCTGATAAAAACATTTCTGAATTATCTGAAATGGATATTTCTGTATTACAAAACTGGTTTAATGAAATTGAAAAAAAATTAGACAAAAAACAAAATTTAATTGCTACCGAAATATTAAAAGAAATAAGAAGTAGAATTCAGTTTTTAATGGAAGTTGGGTTAGATTATGTAACATTAAACAGAAGCAGTAAAACTTTAAGTGGCGGCGAAGCTCAACGCATAAGGTTAGCAACACAAATAGGCTCGCAATTAGTTGGCGTTTTATATATTTTAGACGAACCAAGTATTGGTTTACATCAAAGAGATAATGTAAAATTAATTGAAGCTTTAAAAAATTTAAGAGATGTAGGCAATAGTATATTAGTTGTTGAACACGATAAAGATATGATTGTTGAAAGCGATTATGTAATTGATATTGGGCCAGGAGCTGGTGTTCATGGGGGTAATATTGTAGCTGCAGATACTCCAAAAAACATGCTTAAGTTTAATACAGTAACTGCAAAATATATAACAGGCAAACTAAACATTCAAATTCCAAAAACAAGACGAAAAGGGAATGGTAAATTATTACAACTAAATAATTGCTCTGGCCACAATTTAAAAAACATAAGTGTACAATTCCCATTAGGTAAATTTATTTGCGTTACTGGTGTAAGTGGTAGTGGAAAAAGCAGTTTAATAAACGAAACGTTATACCCTATTCTATCAGCACACTTTTATAAAAGCGAAAAAAAACCTTTGCCTTATAAAAACATTGTTGGAATTGAAAACATTGATAAAGTAATTGACATTGACCAAAGCCCTATTGGAAGAACACCGCGCAGTAACCCCGCTACATACACCAAAGTTTTTGATGAAATAAGAAATTTATTTTCTGTAATTCCTGAAGCTAAAATTAGAGGATATAAGCCAGGTAGATTTTCATTTAATGTAAAAGGCGGACGTTGCGAAACCTGTGGTGGAGCTGGGGTTAAAACAATTGAAATGAATTTTTTACCTGATGTTTATGTGCATTGCGATACTTGTAACGGGAAAAGATACAATAGAGAAACATTAGAAATTAGATTTAAAGGAAAATCTATTAGTGATGTTTTAAATATGACCATAGATACAGCTTGTAACTTTTTTGAAAACAACCCAAATATTTTTCGACAAATTAAAACACTACAAGATGTTGGCTTAGGCTATATTACTTTAGGTCAACAAGCTACAACATTAAGCGGAGGCGAAGCACAACGTGTAAAACTTGCAACCGAATTAAGTAAAAAAAATACTGGTAATACCTTTTATATTTTAGATGAACCAACTACTGGGCTTCATTTTGAAGACATAAGAGTTTTACTTGACGTTTTAAATAAATTAGTTGATAGCGGAAACACAGTTTTAGTAATTGAACATAATTTAGATGTTATAAAAGTAGCAGATTGGATAATAGACATAGGCCCAGAAGGTGGTAAAAAAGGCGGAGAAATTTTATTTGAAGGCACACCAGAAAATATGGTAAATATTAAAAAAAGTTATACAGCACCTTTCTTAAAAAAAGAACTAACTTTCAAAACCAAATAACATAATATAAAATTTGTTATTATAAAAATCGTAAATTATTTATTTTCAATAATTTACAAAAAATCACTTAAAGCAGGTTATTAAAAAAATAATGTTAAAATGTTTAAACAACATTTTTGTTAAAAATTATATAAAATTGAAACAAAAATCATTCTAACCCTGTATACATTTGTGCAGATATGGCTTCAAAACGAAAAAACGACATGAGTTTAAAAGAAGTAATTGCTTTAATTACACTTTTAGATGACCCAGATGATTTAATCTTTACTCAAGTTAAAGATCGTTTTATGATTTTAGGTCCGCCTGCAATACCACATTTAGAAACAGCTTGGGAAAATAGCTTTGATGCAATTATGCAAAAGCGAATTGAAACCATTATTCATGATATTAATTTTGAAGCTATTAAAAAAGGATTAAAAGAATGGTCAAAAAACGATCAAGATGATTTATTAAAAGGTATTCTTATCTTATCGCACTATCAATACCCAGGTTTTGATGAACAAAAAATTAAAAAACAATTAGGTCAAATAAAACAAGATGTATGGTTAGAGTTACACGATGATTTAACCGCATTAGAAAAAGTAAAAATTATAAATCATATTTTATTTGAGGTGCATAATTTTAGTGGAAACATTACCAATTACCACGCCCCACAAAACTCTTTTTTAAATAATGTTTTAGAAACCAAAAAAGGAAACCCATTAATGTTAAGTGTAGTTTATTCTTTAATTTGTAAAGAACTAAACATTCCTGTATATGGCATTAACTTACCACAACACTTTGTATTAGCATATGTAAATGATTTTACTAACTTATTTGATGCTAATCATAAAACATTTTCTGATAATATTTTGTTTTACATTAACCCGTTTAGCAAGGGTTTAATTTTTAATCAAAAAGACATTGATAATTTTTTAAAACAATTAAACCTAGAGCCAGAAAACAAATATTATCTGCCTTGCAGTAATGCAGAAATATTAAAACGTTGTATAAATAACTTAATTTTTTCGTACGAAAAATTAGGTTATTCAGATAAAGTTACCGAACTAAAACAACTCGAAAACCAAGTTTAATTTTTTACCAAATAAATGTTATAACCTGCTTTAAATCAGGGTGTAAACTTTTTCCAACAGGGCAAGTGCGAGCTGTATTTTCGTAAATTATTTTTTCCTTATCAGTAAAATTACTTTTAGGGAAAGTTAAATTAACGTGTATTTCTGAAACTCGTCTTGGTTCAGTTGCCATAACTTTTGTAACCTCAGCAGTTGTACCATCAATACTCGTCATACCTTCGCTTTGTGCTTTAATTCCCATTACAGTAATCATACAAGTAGCCAAACTTGTTGCTAAAGTATCTGTAGGAGAAAAAGCCTCTCCTTTACCATGATTATCAACCGGAGCATCAGTAATTATAGAAGATTTACTTTGTAAATGAGTTGCTTCAGTTCTAAGATTTCCAAGGTATTTAACAATGCTTGTAGCCATATTTTAATGTATTTGTAAATTTTAAGATAAAATTAAGTAATTTTGTTATTAATGCCGAATAAGTTTGTAATATTTATAGTTTTATTATTTATTTCATTAAATATTAAAACTCAGTCTATTTACGATTTTGGTGAAGGAAACGGCAAAGATTTAAATGTTTTGTACCGTAATGATATTTCAGCAAAATTAACTTTAGATTCTAGAGGTGTTGGGTTTTCTGTTAGGCGCGGTAAACATATTACAGCAAAAAGTAGATATTTTTACGAAGGCGAAATTCAATCGATGCGCCATCCTAAACAAATTTATTCTGTTGGTCAAGCACAAGATAGAAAGCGTTTTGTTTATGGGAAAATAAATTCGGTTTATATGTTTAGAGGGGCGTTTGGCTATCAAAATATTATAGCAGGAAAAGGAGATAATAAAGCTGTAGAAGTTAGATATTTATTTACAGTTGGACCAACTTTAGCATTTGCAAAACCATATTATTACCAAGTTTACAACCCTAAACGTTCCGAAATTAATCAAACCGAAGAAGTTCAATTTAATGCTCAAAATTTTACTATAGATTCAATTGCAGGGAGAGGTGCATTTGTATCTGGTTTAGAAAAAACAAAAATTTATCCTGCAATAACAACTAAATTTAATTTAAGTTTTGAGTATGCTAATTACACTAATTTAATTCGAGCAATTGAAACAGGCGTTACGTTAGATGTTTTTCCAAAAGCATTGCCAATAATGGCACGTAACCCTAGCGAAAATTTTATTTTAACCATTCATTTAGGATTTGTGATTGGTAACAAATGGTTTTAAAACATGGAACTAAGCGACGAAAAAAAAATTAAGAAGCCAGATTGGTTAAGAGTTAAATTACCAACAGGGCAAGAATACTTAAACGTACGAAACATTGTAAGCAAACATAAATTACATACAATTTGCGAAAGTGGTAATTGCCCAAACATGGGCGAATGTTGGGGCGCAGGCACTGCTACATTTATGATTTTGGGTAATATTTGTACGCGCAGTTGCGGATTTTGTGCTGTTGCAACAGGTAAACCTAAGCCTGCAGATTGGGATGAGCCTAAGCGAGTTGCAAACTCAGTTAAATTAATGAATGTAAAACATTGTGTTATAACAAGTGTTGATAGAGATGATTTAAAAGATGGAGGTTCTATAATTTGGGCAGAAACCATTAAAGCAATACGTGAAATTAGTCCTGAAACTAAATTTGAATGCTTAATACCAGATTTTGCAGGTAAATGGGAAAACTTACAACGAATAATTGATGTAAAACCAGATATAGTTTCGCATAACATTGAAACCGTTAGAAGATTAACTGCACAAGTAAGAATACAAGCCAAATACGACAGAAGCTTAGAAGTTTTAAAAAGACTAAATGAGCAAAATGTAAAAACCAAATGTGGTTTAATGCTTGGTTTAGGCGAAACAGAAGATGAAATTTACGAAACAATTAACGACTTATCAAACGTAAATTGCAATGTATTAACTATGGGGCAATATTTACAACCAACCACTAAACATTTACCAGTTATGCGTTTTGTGCCACCTGCTGATTTTAATAAATACAGAGAATACGCCTTAACAAAAGGTTTTAAATATGTAGAAAGCGGACCTTTAGTTAGATCATCATACCATGCAGAAAAACATGTATTTTAATAATGTTTGAAAAAGACTCGTGGCTCGAAATACTTGCGGCCATAAAACAAAATAAATTACGAACTTTTTTAACTGCCTTTAGCGTTGGTTGGGGAATTTTTATTTTAATAATATTACTCGGCGCAGGCAATGGCTTAACAAATGGCGCTAAATCTCAATTTGCAGGAGATGCTGTAAATTCTATTTTTGTTGAACCTGGCAAAACTACAATTGCCCAAAATGGATACAAAGTTGGAAGAGAAATAAAATTAACCAATCAAGATTTTGAACTAATTGTAAAAAAATTCCCGCAATTAGGTTATAAAACTGCAAACCATACACAAGGCCAAATGCATAATGTAATTTATAAAAAAGAAAAAGGAAATTATCTATGCAGACCTTGCCTACCCGATAACTATTTTTTAGAAAATGCATCATTAGTTACAGGGCGTTTTTTAAACCAAGCTGATATTAATGAATATAGAAAAGTTTGTGTAGTTGGTATTGCAATGGCAGAAGCGTTGTTTAAAAAAGAAAATCCTATTGGTAAATTTTTAAATATAGATGGTACATTTTTTTTAGTTGTAGGCACATTTAAAGATGCAAATAGAAATGAAATGTTAAGAGCGTATTTGCCTTTAACTACAGCTCAAAGAGTTTATAATTATCAAAATAAAATTAATTTAATGTGGTTAGGTTTAAATAATTTAAACCTAGAAGAAAGTGAACAGTTAGCAGCAGAAATAAGAAAAACTATTGCAACAAAATATAATTTTAGCACAAACGATAGAAATGCATTATTTGTAAATAACCTTTACGCCGAATACAAAAAAATAATGAGCTTATTAACTGGTATAAAACTATTTGTTTGGATTATTGGTATTATGACATTAATAGCGGGTATTGTAGGGGTAAGCAATATTATGATAATTGTAGTAAAAGAACGTACACGTGAAATTGGAATAAGAAAAGCAATTGGGGCAAGTCCCTCGTCTATTATTGGAATTATATTGCAAGAAAGTATTTTTATTACTGCATTAGCTGGTTTTACAGGGTTGCTAGTAGGTACAGGAATTTTATACCTTGTAAATAAAATTGGAATTGATAGCGATTTTTTTAAACAACCTCAAGTAAATTTAAGTGTTGCTTTATCTGCAACATTATTAATTATTATTGCAGGCGCAATTGCTGGTTTAATTCCCGCTCTAAAAGCCGCTAAAATACACCCAATTGAAGCATTAAGAAGTTATTAAGGATTTAAATTATTAACGAGTAGAATAAACATATATATAATTTTATCATAATACTTTTATTTTAGCTTAGTATTTAACTAAAACACTTTATTATTTAGAAACACTAAATATTTATAAATATCAGTAAGAGATAATAAAATAACAATACGACAAATGACGTATTATTTAATGAGTTAAAATTTTTTCGATTAATTTAAGAAAACAACACCTATTAAAAAGTATTTTACAAATACCCTATCCGCCTCTGCGAACTAATGACCCAAGTCCGGCCAAAGCAACTATAATTAAAACAACTACTGCAACAATAGCTATTACCTTTATAAGTGGGTAAATTTGAAGGTAAAAATAGATTAAAAAAGCAACTGCAATTATTAAACTTACAATTAAATAACCAATATATAAGTTACCAATAAAATTTAAAAAATCATTTTTTTTACCAATAAGTTTTTTTTGATTTATAGTTTTAAATTTATAATTTATTAACGGTAAACTATTTTTTAAACTGGCAACAACATTTTTATTTTTTTGAAGTTTTTCTTCAGATTTAAAATTCTTATTTTCTATTAAGGTACTTTTATTTTCAAAATTTAAATCATTGGCTAATTTATTATCAACTAATTCTTCTTCTTTACTAAGCAAACTAACTGGTTTTAAATAAATTTTATCAGAATTTAATTCACTTGCAATTGGTTTAGTGGTTTTTAATTTAGTTAAAGAATTTTTATGTGTTTTAGTGTGCGCAAAGTAAATCCCGTTATTATATTTTCTTTTTTGAATAGAAAATTTTGATGAACAAGAAGAAGTTATTATTAAAATAACAATAAAGTTTAAAGTTAATTTCACCACAATAATAGTTTTAAGTTAATGCAATTTACAAAAAAATACTCAAAAAATTTATTCAATTATAACTATTCAACCATTAAAAGTAACATTTAAGCACATTAATTTGATCATAAAATAGTTAATAAAACATATTATAAATCGGTCTAAGCCTTTTTAGATTTGTATAAGAAAGCAAAAAGCCTCAATTTCTTGAGGCTTTATTTAGTAGCGGGAGATGGATTCGAACCAACGACCTTTGGGTTATGAGCCCAACGAGCTACCCCTGCTCTATCCCGCAATATCTTTATTTAATTTTGCTTAAGGGTAATCAATTTGTTAAATTGAGGGTGCAAAGTTACGTATATTTCCGAATTAAACAAACAATTTTGTTTTTAATTAACTAATACCTTTAAAATACTAGGGATGATGGTACTTTTCGCCCTTTAAAATAGTAAATGATCGGTAAAGTTGTTCTACAAAAAATAATCGTATCATTTGATGTGAAAAGGTCATTTTAGAAAAAGAAATTTTATCATTAGCGCGTAAATAAATTTCATTATCAAAACCAAAAGGCCCACCAATAATAAACACCACACGCTTTAAAGATGCATTTTGTTTGTGTTGAAGGTAATTTGCAAATTCTATTGAAGTACAATTTTTTCCGTTTTCATCAAGCAAAATAACAAAATCGTCTTTTAATAAAAAATCAGAAATTTGTTTGGTCTCATATAACTTTTGTTCGTTAAAAGTTCTTAAACGAATGTTTTTTGGTACATTAATTGTAATTATTTCAAACGAAGTGTAATTTTTTAAACGTTTTAAATAAATTGAAATTCCCTCATCTAAATACTTATCTTGCGTTTTATCTACTTGCAATAGCACATATTTCATTTGTTAAAATTGCAAAAAAATCATGTATCTTTGTTATATAAAATGAAATTTATCACCACTATACTAATAACGCTTTTTTTAAACACTTTTAATGTTATTGATATTAATGATGATATTCTTAATGGCTTTAAGCAAAATAAAAGTGCAGAAGTTGCTAAACATTTTGACGAAAAAATATCTTTAAAAATTATCACGCAAGAAGATGTTTTAAGCAAAGCACAAGCAGAAGCTAACTTAAAATTTTTTTTCGAAAAACATCCAATAAAATCTTACTCTAAACAAAAAACAACTTCAATAAATTCAACCTCTTATTACCTAAATACTAACCTAGAAGGTGAAAATGAAAAGTTTAGATTAACCCTTTTGGTTAGACGTAATTTAATTGCGCAAATGCGTATTGAACAGCTTAATGAATAATTTTATAAAAAAACACAGTAACCATTTTAATATAAATACATTTATAAAAAATGCATTTATTGAAGATGTAGGTAAAGGTGATTTCACTTCTCTTTCTACAATTCCAAAAAACAAAACTGGTAAAATGAAATTATTAGTTAAAGAAAACGGAATTATTGCTGGCGTTGAAGCAGCTTACCTTATATTAAAAGTAGCTGATAAAAACATTAAACTAACTAAATTTATTAATGATGGTGCTTTTGTAAAAAAAGGAGATATTGTTTTTATAGCCGAAGGAAATTTACAAAAATTATTAGTTGCAGAACGTTTATTATTAAACATAATGCAACGCATGAGCGGCATTGCTACAAAAACAAACTTTTTACAAAGTTTATGTAAAGGCACAAATGCTAAAGTTATTGATACACGAAAAACCACACCTGGATTTAGATTTTTTGAAAAGTGGGCTGTAATTATTGGGGGTGGTGCAAACCATCGCTACGGCTTATATGATATGATTTTAATTAAAGATAACCATATTGATTTTGCCGGAGGAATAACACAAGCTATTGATGCTGCAAATAATTATATTAAAAAAAACAAACTTAAAATTCCTATTGAGGTTGAAACACGCTCTATTAATGATGTAAAAAAAGTTTTAGCCCATGGAAAGGTAAATAGAATTATGTTGGATAATTATTCTACTACCGATACTAAAAAAGCAGTTGCATTAATAAAACAAAAGTTTGAAGTTGAATCTTCAGGTGGCATTAATGAAACAACAATTGCTTCATACGCCAAATGTGGCGTTGATTTTATTAGTATTGGTGCACTTACTCACCAAATTAAAAGTTTAGATTTAAGTTTTAAAGCTATTGGTTAATTTATTAGCCTTTATTTCTAAATAAATAAATTGCGCCAACAATTACAGCAATTATTGAAATAACAAACAATGCAATTTTAATTGCACTATATGGTCTTTCTCCTTGCACCTCGCCCGTTCTTGCATTTACAGTAAATCGATAAACTTTATCGTTGTATTTATATGCACTTATCCATAATGGCAACAAAATATGTTTAAATTTTATGTCGTTATACTCTGTACTTAACGTTGTGATTTGTTGTGCATCACCTCCAATATCGCTATTAACAGACGATCTTATTTTCTCGTCCATTCTAATTTTTGCTTTTCCAAACCCATCTTTTAAATTTGTTTGGTAGCTTTCTGTTACAAAACCAGCTAAAAAATTATCATTGTAACTTACTAATTCTGGTAAATCCCAAGGCTCTAAATCGTTCACTAATTTTTCGGGTAAAGATTTACTTGCGCAAACTAATACATCATCAAACGTATTACTTACATGTCCTGATGCGGCAGACCATCTTGTTTTTTGAACATTACGAGTTTGACGATTTCCATTACTATCTGTATAAGACTCTGAAACATAATAATGATCGCCCCTCATACCTGTATAATTTGATTCAGTATTACTATCATATGTCCAATAAGGCATATAAACACCTTTTAGTCTTTCTGTACTATTACGTGCATAAAGTTTTAATTTACTTGGTGCAAACCACAAACCATTTACCCAGCTTATAAAACCATCTTTAGCTTTATTTCTATCAGTTTTAAAAGGTAAAACGTAACTTGGTTTAATTATGTTGCATGTACTTGCATCTTTTATAACTAAAGGTGTATCACAATAAGGGCAATTGGTACTTGTTACATTTGGTTGCAGTGTTGTATTTGCTCCACAGCCACCACATTTAACTGTGCTAATTGTTTGTTGTTCTGTTTTAGATTCAGCGTTATCAATAAAAGAATTAAAATCGTTTTCAATTACTTCAACTTTTTCGGCTACAATTTCATTAAGAGTTTGGCAATAATCGCACGATAAACTTTGTGTACCAGGTTTAAATTTTAAATTCGCACCACAATTTTTACATTTAATTGTACCTGTGTTTTGTGCATTTTCGTCAAAAGGAATATCAGACATATGTGTTTAATTTAACAATCTAAAAATAATGTATTTTTAAAATAAAAACAAGACTTTAATCAACATCAGTAACTCCGCCACTTACAACAAATTTCATTACCTCTGAAGCTTCTTTATCTATTGTTTTAATTTGGCTAATAGGCACTATAATTATTTTACCCGATAAGCTGTAACTTAAAGGCATATAAACAGCAACTTTATTTTGTATCCCTAAATCAGATAAGTTTTCTTGAGTAATAAATCCAATTTCCTCAATATTTGCTTGTGGATTAGTTAATACTAATACAGGTTTATTAAATTTCTTTTTATTTCCTACAAATGCATTTGTAAAATCTTTAACTGGGGAATAAATATGGCGAATAAAAGGTGCATGTTCTAATTTATCTTCAATGGCATTAAATAAATTTTTTAAAATAAAACTAGATGCTAATGCCCCAAGTAGTGCAATAAATCCAAAAGTTAAAACAATACCAAATAATGTATTTAACATTAAACTTTCGCTTAACCCAAATACCGAAAACCAAGATGAAATAATATCAAACATTTTAAATAATAAAAACAAGGTTATTATTAACGGTATAAATAAAATTAAGCCTTGTAAAAAATAACTTAAAATTTTTCTCATGGGGTAAATGTTTTAGGTTTAATAATTTTAAAATTAACTAAGGTTTTAATAATCTCATTTTTAAATAAGAAATACGTTATAATTAAATAAAAAAATAGCTGTGTTACATAAAAATACAAATTGTAAGTTTTAGCTATATTAAATTGTATGATATTTATAATTATAAATGAATAAGGTAATAATTCTATTTTATAAAAATTATACTCGTATTTAAAAATAGATTTTGTAAATAATTTACTTAGTATAATTTGAATTAATTTAATTGCAATGCCAGAATAAATTGCACCAATTAATCCAAAATAATTAGTTAAAACAAACAATAATATTAATTGAATTAATGCACTTAAACCATATATTTTAAGTAAAACGTTTAAACGTTTTGTAAACATTATGGTTGCCATATACAAACTTATTATACCCTGTGTAACATAGGTTGTACCTAATAATCCTATATAAACATCACTCTCATAAAACTTTTTATTTTTAATAATTAATGGGTAAACTAGTGGCAATACAATGTAAAAACTACAAATCATTAATATGTTTAAAATATTAAACACATTAAAATATCTATTTGTTTCGGTAGTAGTTTTAAGCTCTTTATTTTTTGCCCAAAATTCAAAAACCTTTGGAAACACAACTGCCATTAAAGAATTTTGGATAAACATTATTCCAAAAAAACATTTAATTGCTAAATCGTATGTGTTTAAATCTTGCAATGTAATTTTGTTTTGTAAAACATATCTATCCACTTGTGTTATTAACCATGTAAACAAAACAAAGCCACAATACGGGATTGAAAAATAAAGTATATCTTTTATATAAGTATTATTTAGCTTAAAAGTTCCATTTTTATAAAATATATAAAAACCTAATAAAAATATTATAATTCCAGAATATAACCTCCCATAAATTGGTCCTAATAATGAATTTGGGTACATTTTTAAGCCAAGCACTGTAATTAAAACAGTAAGTATAAAATTAATAATATTATAAACTAAAAATTGGTTGGCTTGTTTTTTGTATATTAAAACCATACTTGCGGTTTTAAAAAACGAATTAAAAAAGGCTGTTAACAATGAGTAAAAACCATAGGGCCAAAAACTCATTTGCACTTGATCAGCAAATATTATTCCAAATAATTTGTTTCCAAATAACGAAATAATTAACAAAAGTAATAAACCAAAACTAACTAATAACAAAGCAACCTTTCCGGTAAATAATTTTTGTTCGGTTTCACTTTCGTGAAGCTGAGTGTATTTTACTCCAAAATAAGATTCGATAGATAATGAAAATATAATTTGCATTAAATACGAAAAACTAATGTAAAACGAAATTTGAGTATAGTTTAGTTCATTTAAATAATTTGTAAAAAAAGGCAGCATTAACAAACTACCAATCATAGGTAAAGAACCTCCAATTGTAAAAATTATGCTCGACTTAAAAAAAGATTTACTAATCAAAACTTAACTAATTATTGTATAAATTTGCTAAATAATTGGCTACTTTAATTAAAAAAGTAGTTAATTTACAACAATTTAATAGTTAATATGATTGATTACAAACCAGACGCCAATAAAACCGAAGTTGAAACTTTTTATAACAGTTATACAAAAAGTCAAAAAAAAATTGGTGTAAATATTAGACATAGAACCATTGTAAAAAATTTAAGAAAGTTAAATTTAAAAACAGACTCAAATGTTTTAGAAATTGGCTGTGGAATAGGAACCGTAAGCAGTTTAATACTTAAACACATTTCTAACGGCAAGTTTGTTGGGGTTGATATTAGTCCTGAAAGTATAGATTTAGCTAAAAAATTTAACAATGTCTATAAAAACGCAGAATTTATAGCGAATGATATGAGTGATTTTTCGCATAGTTTAAAATTTGATTTTGTTGTTTTTCCTGATGTTTTAGAACATATACCCGTTGAGCAACATAATAATTTATTTAAAAATGTAGCAAAAGTTTGTAAACCTAATACTACGGTATTAATAAACATACCTGAACCTAATTGTTTAAATTGGATTAGAAAAACTATGCCCGAAAAATTGCAGATAATAGACCAATCTTTAAGCATACAAGATTTATTAAATAATACCTACCCACATGGATTTAAATTAAGCTCTATGAACAACTATTCGTTGTATTATGAAGAAGGCGATTTTACGAGTATAGTACTTAAAACAAACATGACTCACGACAATTATACTTTAAAAAGCACACTACAAAGAGGTACAGAAAATTTTATAAGTAAGTTGTAATGCAATTATTTTTATTTACTAACTTTTTTCCATTAAAACGGAGCGAACCATTTTTAGTAAATGAATTTGAATACACAAAACAATATTTCAGTTCTATTAATATTTTACCTCTTTATGGTGTTTTAGAAAATGAAAAAATTGATAATGCTGTAATTCATAAACCAATATTTAAAGCATTTAAAACTACTCAATTAATTTTTGAAGGATTATTTAATTTAAGTAGCGTTAAATATCATTTAAAAGAAGTGCTTAATCAAAATTTACTATTTAAACCTAAAAAATTATACTGGAACATAAGCGGATGCTTTATAGCAAGAGCTTTTCAAAAACACCCAATATTTAATTTAATAATTCAAAAAAGTAAAACACAAAAATGTGTACTTTATTTTTATTGGGGCGATGGCATGGTAAATGCAATACCTTATTTATTAGAAAAAGCAACTAAACAAAATTTAAAAATCATAATACGTTTTCATGGATCGGATTTATACGAAAATTTTAAATCTAATTATTCGCCTTTAAGAAATTTAATTTTCACTAATGCTGATTTATTAGTTACAATTTCTGAGGCGGGTAAAACCTATCTTTGCTCTAAATATCCAAAACATGAGTCTAAAATTTATTTAAGTAGGCTTGGTGTATTATCTCAAATAAATGCAATTGCAAATTACAATAAAACAGATGTTATTACAATTGTAAGCGTTTCAAACATTATTCCTTTAAAACGAGTAAACTTAATTTTTGAAAGCTTACAACACATAAAATCAAAAATTAATTGGCATCATTTTGGTGCTGGCAAAGGATTTGAGGATTTAAATCAAAAAATAAAAAATAACTCTTCTGCTAATTTAAAAATAAACTTACACGGCTTTGTTGCTAATACCGAAATAATTAATTTTTATAAATCAACACAAGTGGATTTATTTATTAATTTAAGTACAAGTGAAGGCATACCTGTATCTATAATGGAAGCTTACTCCTTTGGAATACCAGCAATTGCTACTAATGTTGGAGGAACTGCCGAACTGGTATCAAATAAAAATGGGAGATTAATTGATGTAACTTTGGATGCAATAGCTATTGCAAAAACCATTGAAGAATTAATTAGTTTACCGATTACAGAATTTAATTTATTAAAAAAAGAAGCCTATCAAACTATTGAATTAAATTTTTCTACCGAAAAAAATTACAAACATTTTTACGAAATGGTTTTAAACCATAGTTAATTCGCCAGAAATATTTTTTTGTAACTGCTTTATAACTTCTTTAGTAGATTTTGATTGACCTAATAAAAACATTAATTTGGTAACAGCAGCTTCAAAAGTTAAATCATACCCCCCAATTACACCAATTTTTTTGAGTTGAGCACTGGTTTCGTATTTACCTTGCATAACTTCACCCTCTTGGCATTGGGTAACATTTAATACAACAATTCCTTTTTTTATAGTTTGTTTTAACTCATCAATAAACCAATCTTGTGTGGTGGCATTTCCTGCGCCAAAAGTTTCCATTACTACAGCTCTAATTCCTTTTGTTTGTAATATACTTTGTGTAATTTTTTTACTTATTCCTGGAAATAATTTTAAAACTGCAATATCATTATTTAACTCAGTATAAACATTAAGTTTTTTATTTTTTGGTTTTAATAAAGCATGTTTATTGTAATTAATTTCTATTCCAGCTTCTGCTAATACAGGATAATTAGGAGATTTAAAAGCGTCGAAGTGTTGCGAGTTGTATTTTATTGTTCTATTACCTCTGTATAATTTATATTCAAAATAAATACAAACTTCTTTTACAATTGGTTGCCCTTTATGTTTTGCACCTGCAATTTCAATTGCAGTAATTATATTTTCTTTACCATCTGTTCTGATAATACCTATGGGTAATTGCGAGCCTGTTAAAATAATAGGTTTATTTAAACCTTGTAACATAAAACTAAGTGAGCTAGCTGTAAAACTCATGGTATCACTTCCATGTAATACAACAAAACCATCAACTTTATTGTAATTTGTTTTTATAGTATTTGCAATTTCTACCCAAACCGTTGGGTGCATGTTACTACTATCTATTGGTTTTTTAAATGAAATTGAGGATAATTCAATATCAAACTTTTTAAGTTCAGGAATTTGTGCGGTTAATGCATTAAAATCAAATGGTTTTAATGAATGCGAATGAGGATCTTGAATCATCCCAATTGTACCACCTGTGTAAATTATTAAAACTTTACTTTTTTGCTGAGGTGCCATATTATAATAAAAAAGCGGAGATAAACTCCGCTTTAAATTTTAAACTTTAAATTAAAAAGGTAAATCGTCGTTATCAACAATATTACTAGCAAACACAGGATTGTTAGCTGTAGGAATAGATGACGATGATTGTTGATTAGAAGATTGATTTTGCGTTTGATTTGAGTTATTTCCTTGAAATTTATCAACTCTCCACGCCTCAAGGGTATTAAAATACTTAATTCCTTGTGGGCCATTCCATTCTCTTCCTCTTAAATTAAATTGAATTCTTAATTCATCTCCTTCATTAAACTGGTCTAACGTTGAGCATTTATCTTGTGTAATTTGAAAACTAACGTGTTGCGGATAAGGCGTGTTAGCTTCTGTTGTAACTACAAATTCTCTTTTTGTAAAACGTTCGCTTACTTTTTGTGTATCGAACTTAACTTTAAGTGTTCCTACTACTTCCATGATATATATATTTATTTATTAATTGCTATTTTAAGAAACTCTAATTTCGTTAAAAAATTGTACAAAACATAGTTAAAAAACATTAGTTTTTGAATTTTAACTAACAATTTAAATAAATATAAATTTTACTTAGCAGGCAATAATGTTGCTACACATTCGCCAAACCCTACTCTAATATTATCTTTTAAACAATAACCTTTAATTGTAATGGTATCAAAATCGTTTACAAATTTACGTTCTGTACCATCGTTTAATTTAATTGGTTTAGTTCCTCTCCATGTTAATTCCATCATACTACCAAATTCGCTTGGGTCTGGCCCGCTTATGGTGCCGCTCGCCATCATATCTCCAACATTTACATTACATCCGTTAACTGTATGGTGCGCCAATTGCTGTTCCATTGTCCAATACATATATTTGTAGTTTGACGAGCATATTTTATTATCTTGTCCATTTTGAGGTTTTAAAAACACATCTAATTTAATATCTAAATTTTTAATGCCTTTATATTCTAAATATGGTAATACTTTAGGTTCTTGCACATATCCTTCAGTGCGAAAAGGTTCTAAAGCTTCAAGTGTTACAACCCAAGGTGAAACGGTACTTGCAAAGTTTTTAGCTAAAAATGGGCCTAATGGGATATATTCCCAAGTTTGTATATCTCGCGCACTCCAATCATTAAACAAAACCATTCCAAAAATGTAATCATCAGCATTTTCAGTAGTTATACTTTCGCCCATTTGAGTAGATTTTCCAATAATAAACGCTGTTTCTAATTCAATATCTAATAATTTGCTTGGCCCATAAACTGGCAATTCTACATCTGCTGGTTTTTGTTGTCCTTTAGGGCGATGAAAATTAGTACCAGATACGGTAATAGATGATGCTCTACCATGATACCCCACCGGTAAATGTTTCCAATTTGGCATTAAGGCATTTTTAGGGTCGCGAATCATTGTGCCAATATTTGTGGCATGATCAATACTACTATAAAAATCGGTATAATCGCCCACTTTTACTGGCATTAGCATTTTAACTGCATTTTGTTTTTTAAAAACAGAATGAAACAATTTTTCATCTTTAATTAAAACGCTGTTATCGGCAGATAATAATTCTTGAATTTTAGCTCTTACTTTATTTGTAATTGGTTTGCCCAATTCAATAAATTCGTTTAAAAACTCTTTTGTAAAAACTTCTCTGTTTAAATCAAAAACATCTGCACTTTCTAATTCAAACAAATCGATAATGTACTCACCAATAGCAGAACACACATGGTGCTTAACATTAGAATCACTATAAATTCCAAAAGGTATATTGTGTATTGAAAAATCTGAATCGTCAGATATGTTTAATTTAGTTTTAAGTGTTGGATTTAAGTTCATTGTTATTGTTTTTTAAATTACTAATTGGTTTAATTATTAAACGTAAAGATTGGTCGAATGTAAAATATTTCCACAACCAATTTACAAATACTAAAATTTTATTTTTTACTCCTAAAATTAACATTAAGTGCAAAAACATCCAAAACAGCCATGCAAAAAAACCTTGAAATTTAAAGCTTGGTAAATCAACTACGGCTAAATGTCTTCCAATTGTTGCCATGCTTCCTTTATCGCTATATTCATATTGAATTAATTTAGTTTTATTAATACAATTTTTTAAGTTTTGCACTAAACAATCTGCTTGTTCGTTAGCTACAGTTGCAACTTGCGGATGCCCATTTGGATATTTTTCGGTATTCATTAAAGCTACATCTCCGATAGCAAAAATATTTTCAAAGCCCTCAACTTGGTTAAATCTGTTTACTTTAATTCTATTCCCTCTTCCTCTTTTATCTCCATCAATTCCATCAATTGTGTTTGCAACAACACCCGCAGCCCATATTAAATTTTTAGTTTTAATTTTTGTTCCATTAGATAGCGAAATTTCTATCCCGTCATATGAAGTAACTGAGGTTGATGTTAAAACATTTACACCTAATTTTTCTAAATACTCTTTTGATTTTTTTGAAGACACATCGCTCATAACCGAAAGTACTTTAGGAGATGCTTCAATAAGTGTAATTGTCATTTGCGAAAAATCTAACTCAGGATAATCTTTAGGTAAAACTCTTTTTCGTAATTCGGCTAACGCGCCGCTTAATTCTACGCCTGTAGGTCCTGCTCCCACAATAGCAACGCTTAAAAATTCGGTTTGTTTTTCTTTTGGTTGAATTAATGCATTTTCAATATTTTGTAAAATTTGATTTCTTAAAAACAATGCCTCGCTAACCGATTTCATTGGAAATGCATTTTGTGATATTTGATTGTTATTAAAAAAATTGGTTGTAGCGCCATTTGCTATAACCAAATAATCATAATTAATTTCTCCTACTGTTGTTTCAATAAATTGTTTTTCTGAATTTATTTTGGTTACAGTTGCGCATCTTATAAATACATTTTTTTTATTTTGAAATACTTTACGTAAGGGAAATGAAATTGAACTTGGCTCTAAACCTGATGTGGCAACTTGATAAAACAAAGGTTGAAATTGATGGTAGTTATTTTTATCTATAATCCAAATTTCAAATAAATTTAATTTTGCCAATTTTTTTGCCAACCTAAGCCCAGCAAAGCCTGCACCTATTATGACAATTTTTTTCATTCGCTTAACCTTGAATTTAAATGTTCTAGCAAGTCATTTTGAATTATAGGGTTTACTTTTTTTGCATTTGTAACTATTGCAATTGCTTGTGTAATAATTTCTGTGCTTATTATAGTTTCTGTAGAATCTATTACCGTAAAGGCTTCAATACACAACATATCATCTTCTTTACACGCAAGTGTAACAAAAACTAAAAAATAATTTGAAAAATCTAAACCACACTCCCATGCGGCTTGACAAAGAATTGTTTGTTCGTAGGTATTATTTGTTGATTGTATTGTATCAACAATCATTTTTTGAGCATTTGCTATTTTTAAAGCGTCAAAAATAGCTTCTTGCTCAAGTCTTGTTAATTTTTTTTCGAATAGAGATTCTATTAAATCAGCGGTTTGATTTTGTTTTTTATCAAACCCTTCTCTATTTACAATAAGAGTTGAATATTCTTCTTCATTAAATAATTTTTTAGGATCTATTGGTTCTGGTTCTAAAAAATTATCATCGTTATTTTTTTCGTTATTCATTATCTATTAGTTTATAGCAATTGTTGAATGATAGCTTCGATGTTTACACCCTCTGCTTCTGCTTTATAGTTTCTTATTAACCTATGTCTTAAAATTGGAATTGCAATTGCTTTAACATCTTCAATATCTGGACTAAATTTTCCATTAATTGCAGCATGACATTTTGCTCCAATAATTAAATATTGTGAGGCTCGAGGCCCTGCACCCCATTGCAAATATTTTTTAGTTACATCTGAGCAAAATTCGCCATTTAACCTTGTTTTATTTACCAACTTTACAGCATATTCAATAATATTATCTGCAACTGGTACTTTACGAATTAAATCTTGAAAAAATATAATTTCTTCGGCACTTAAAACTTTGTTAGCTTTTGCAGTACTAGCAACTGTAGTTAATTTTACAACTTGAAGTTCTTCTTTAAAACTTGGATAATCTAACCAAATATTAAACATAAAACGATCCAATTGAGCTTCTGGTAATGGGTATGTTCCTTCTTGTTCAATTGGGTTTTGAGTTGCTAAAACAAAAAATGGGTTATCTAACTGATATCTTTTACCCGCTGCTGTAACTTGTTTTTCTTGCATTGCCTCTAAAAGGGCTGCTTGTGTTTTAGGCGGAGTACGGTTAATTTCATCGGCTAAAATAATACTGCTAAATAATGGGCCTTTTATAAATTTAAAATTACGTTGTTCGTCTAAAATTTCGCTACCAATAATATCACTTGGCATTAAATCTGGTGTAAACTGAATGCGGTTAAAACTTAAGCCAAGAGCATCTGCAATTGTATTTACTAATAGAGTTTTAGCTAAACCTGGTACACCAACTAATAAACAATGACCTTTACTAAAAATAGAAATTAATACATTTTTAACTGTTTCGTCTTGCCCAACAATTACTTTGCCAATTTCGTTGGTAAGTTGATTATATTTTTTTACTAAAGCTTCTATTGCTTCTGTATCTGTTTTGTAAATAGACATAATTAAGTGCTAAATATTAGAACTTAAATTTATTAATTTAAAAGGCAAAATCATAAAAAATAAACAGAATAATAGTTAATTAATGAGGTTAAAATAGTTTCATAAAAAAAGCCGGCTTTTTATTTCCGGCTTAATTATTTATTTTATTGAATTTAAAACATCTTCGTTTACTTTTACCTTGTATTTATTTTTAAGGTAGTTAATCCATTCTGTTTCTAAATAATTTTGATAATCTGCAGTAACTAATCCTCTACACTCACCTAATGTTTTAGGAGTTTTAGGCGATATTTTGTTTACCACAATAACCATTACTTTTTTATCAGCATCATTAATACTATTTTTTTCAGCAACACCTTGTTTCCAATTTGCATCTACATTTTTATTTTCGCCTTTTAAATATGTAACATTTTCAACACTTAAATTTAATTGAGATGATTTGTTAATTAACTCTACAATTTCTTTTTCTGTTTTGTTTGCTTTAAGTTGTTTTCTTACATCATTTGCAATTTTTTCGTTTAAACATTTGTAAGTAGTTACATCTGCTCGCTCATCCCACAAATAATTATTTTTATTTTTATTGTAATATTCATTTAAACCTAACGAATCGCGTACAGCTTTGCTCCAAACTTTTTGGTCTGTTAAATCAAACAGTAAAATCCCATCTCTGTATTCGCGCAATAAATTTTTATAGTCAACATATTTTTTATCTAGTTGGCTATCTTCATATTTTATTACTTCTTCATTTACCCAATTAGGATACATACTTTTCATTAACTCTACAACATCAGTTGGACTTCTAAAAGTCATTTGAGACTCTAAGTATTTTGCAAAATCCATTTGAGTATAAGATTTGCCGGCAAGATTAAATATTTCTTTATTTCCTAATTTTTTTGCGTTATCGGCTTTCCAAGTAGATTTAAGGTATGTTGAATCAACAACTTTTGCTAATTCATCTCTGTTTTTTAAATTTTCTTTAAAGTTGTTTTCTTTTTTAACTTTTGCAATTAGTGCTGAACGTCCCATTTGGTTACGAGAATCACGATTTACACGTGTTTTTAATTCATTTTTAATTTCATCAAACGGCGGAACAGTTTTTAAACTTACACGTTTAATGATGTGGTAACCGTATGGAGACTCGACAACTTGTGAATAATCACCATCTTTAGCAATAGCAAAAGCTGCATCTTCAAACTCTTTAGGTAAACGTCCGCTTTTAAAAGGTTGTAATAATCCGCCTCTATCTTTTGTTTGATTATCATCACTAAACTGGCGAGCTAAATCTTCAAAATTAGAACCTGCTTTTAATTTTGTATAAAGTTCATCAATTTTTTTACGCGCGTTATTTTTTTCATCGGGTGTACTTTCTTTAGAAAATTTAGCCATAATGTGTTCAGCTGTAATTTCGCCTCGAGCTGCGCGTTTATCGTAAACTTTTAAAATATGGTAACCAAATTTAGATTTAATAACATCGCTTACATCTCCAATTTTAGTGTTATAAGCTGCATTTTCAAATGGGTAAACCATATCTAAAGCTGAAAAATAATTTAAATCGCCTTTGTTATCAACAACACTAGGATCATCGCTAGTTTTTAAAGCAATATCTTGAAACTTATCGGTACCTGCAGCTTTATAGTTATCGGCTAAATTTTTAATACTATTAAGTTTTTGCTTGTAAATTGTGCTGTCTTTTCTTTTTAATGCATAAAAAACTTCGGTAGAATTTTTTAATAGTTTATCGTAGTTAGCAATTTCGGCTGATGTAGGCATTGTTCCTAAAATAGCTTTTCGTACTAATAAAATACGAGTATAAGCTTCCATTGTATCTTTAGGTAAAGCTGTTTCTGGCAACCTAACTAAAATATGACTTGCTCTTACTTCAGTTTTTAAACGATCATAAGCTTCGTGTAAAAGATTATCGTTTGTGCTTTTATCTGTTAAATATGGTGCTGCTAATTGTCTTCTGTACCCACTTAATTCGTTTTTAAAAGAAGTTAATGTATCTAAACCTAAACTTTCTGCTTCAAATACTTTGCTTTTAAAAAGAGAAAACAAATCAACATATTCTTTTACTGATTTTGTGTTGTTTTGTACATCTTTACCACTATTTTTTTTGTAAACGGCTTCAAATTCTGATTTCAAAACTGGTTTGCCATTTATTTCCATTACTACTGGATCTTGTGCGTTTGCAGTAAAAAAACTAACTGCTAAAGCTAACGAAATTGAAATTTTGTTCATTTGATTAAAAAAATTAAGTCTGCGAATTTAAATTATTTTATTTTTAATAATTATTTATTTTATTATTTTTTAAAAAGTTCATCTAATTTATTGTCTAATTCTTGTCCACGTAAGTTTTTACCTACAATTACACCGTTTTTATCTACTAAAATACTTGCAGGAATTCCTTGAATACTGTACATTTTACCAACTTCATTTCCCCAACCTTTTAAATCGCTAACATGTTGCCACGTTAAATTATCTTGTTGCACTGCATTTATCCATGCGTTTTTATCTGAATCAAAAGAAACACCTAAAACTGTAAAACCTTTATCTTTATATTTATTAAAAGCTGCAACAACATTAGGGTTTTCCATACGACAAGGGCGGCACCAACTTGCCCAAAAATCAACTAAAACAACCTTTCCTTTGTAATCGCTCAATTTAACGGGTTTTCCTTCGGCAGTATTTTGTGTAAAGTCTGTTGCAGGAAATCCAACCATTGTGCCTTTTACAGCATCAACTCTTTTAGTGGCTAATTTAATAAATTTAGTATCTGCAATACTTTTATCAATATAACTTAAACTTTCGTTTACAACTTCAAACGGAATGTTTGGGTTATTAAAATCGTTGTAAATTATAAATCCACTAACAGCACTTTTATTGTGGGTTTTAATAAACTCTTTTAATTTACCTATAAACTGATTATTTAATTCGCCATAAGATTGCTGTATGCCTTGAGCTGTTTTAAAATCGCCAGCTTGTTGAGCATTATTAAAATCTGTTTGCATTTGTTGTTGCTTTAATACAAAAGTGTTAACTAATGAGCGATATTCGATATAATCTTTTTGAGTTTGCCCAGCTGTAATAGATGAAAAAGGTAATGAATCTGCTTTTAAAGTAGCTTTAACCGAACCTGCATCAACAAAAAAAGGCATATTTGGTTGAGAATTAATATCGGTACTTGTAGTAAACCAATACATATTTGGATCAATACTTTTAAAAGATTTTGAAAATTTACCGTTTACAACTTTAATTGAATCTGTAATGTTTACTTCATCCCATTTATGATGAATATAAATGTATGGTTTTGTGTAATTTTTTATTTCGCCATCAACTTTAAAATTAAAGCCTGCGTTTTTTTTGTTTTGAGCAAAACCAATTACAGTAATGCCAGATAAAATTGTTATTAGTGTTTGTTTTAGCATAATTTTAGCTTAACAACAAATATACCAAAAGCCCTACTTTTAACCTTTAAGTTTAGCTTTTTTAACAATTAAATGGTGTTTTGATTAAATTTTACTCGAATGAGAAAATAAAAGTAATAGTTCCTTTTTGTTCTTCAAATTTGCCGTCAACATTAAATTTAACAGCTAATGCGGCTTGTTTAGCTTTACTCTTTAACAATGCACTACTTGTAGTTGTACCTCTTCCATTAGGGTTTGCTTCAATAACTTTTCCTTCACTATCAACTAATATTTCAACAACAACTTTACCTTCTTCATTAATATCGCTTGGTAGTTTAGGTGGGTTTATAACAGCTCTGCCTTTTAAATCAATCCCGAATTTGCCACCACCAAAACCAGGTCCTTTTCCAGGTCCTGTACCATCACCTTCTCCTGTTCCATTTCCTTTATCTTTACCACCACCTGTGCCTCCATTGCCATTTGCAAAAGGGTTTCCATCAGGAGCTCCATTTTGCCCTGCAGTATTGTTTTCACCAATTCCTGTACCATTTTTGCCATTTAATTTCTTAAATTTTTCGGCAAGTTTTTCGGCTTCGGTTAATGGTTTTGGTTGTTCTTTTATTGGTTTAATGATTACTACATCGTTTTTTTTATCAGGTTTTGTTTCGTTATTTTTTTCAGTTTTAACTTCAACATCACTGTTTGGGTCTTCAATTATTTCTTCTGTTTTAACTGGTGTTTCTTGTGCAACTACATCTGTAACTTTTCCAATTGCACCGTATTCAATATCTCCACTACCTGCATCTATCATACCTAATGCCATTTCGGTTCCACTACCGCCTCCGTTATCGGGAAAAGGAGGATTGGGTGTAATTAAATTATAAAAAATTAAGAATAGCAGTAACAAAACAAATATGCTAATTGATATTGTGCCAGCTAGGGCTTTGTTTTTATTATCTTCTGCTCTTGTTAATTGCATACTATTTGTTTGGTGCGGTTGCTAAAACTGGTTTAACTTTTAATTTCATGCTAAGCGTCATTACATCTGCAATTACTTGAATTGGCAAATCTCTATCTAAATGCATAAATAATATTGGTTCAATTTGTTTTGAAGAATAATTGCTTATTTCTGTTTCTAAATTTGCTTCGGTTATTTCTTTATTGTTAATGTAAAACTTTTTATCTTTAGTTACGGCTAAATGAATAGGTTTATTGTCTTTACTCTCAATAGTATTTTTAGTTGTGCTTTTAGCCAAATTTATTTTTATTGAATTTGGACTAACCATTGTAGATAAGATTAAAAAAAACAAAAGTAAAAAAAACATGATGTCATTTAATGAATCTGTACTTACTTCTGCTTCTCTATGTTTTTTGCGTAAAGCCATCTTTTAGTAGTTAGTTTTTAGTTCTTAATTATTATTACAATTGTTATTAATAAAAAAAACACTAAGAATTAAAAAAATTAATTATTTAGTTGGTTCGTTTAACATGTCTAAAAACTCAATTTGAGTATCTTCCATTCTGTGAGCAAGTTTATCTAACTTAGCATTTATCCAATGGTAACCAATAAATGCAATAACACCAACTACTAAACCTCCAGCACTTGTAATCATTTTTTGATATAAACCTGTTGAGATTACTTCAATTTCAACAGTTTTAGCTAAGGCTATATCGTAAAATATTTTAATTACACCAATAATTGTTCCTACAAACCCAAACATAGGCGCAATACGCCCAATTATGTTTAAGACATTTACATTTTTTTCGAGTTTAGCAATTTCGTTTGCTCCGCTTTTATTTAACGACTCTCTAATTTCATTTATAGATTGTCCAATTCTTGAAATACCTTGTTCAAGCATTGTGCTTTCTGGTGTATTGTTGTTTTTACACATTGCTCTTGCGTTTGCAATGTTACCTGAGTGTATCATTTCTTTTAAGCCATTAACTAAGTTTGGGGTTTTGCGAGAGGCTTTACTTACAACTATTAGTCTTTCAACTAAAATATAAATTGTAACTAGCAACATTAAAGCAAGCGGAATCATAATTGGACCGCCTTTTAGCACCATGCTCATTAAATTAATTTTAGTTTCGGTTACTTCATTTACTGCTGGCGCAGTTTGAATACCTGTAACAGCGGGCGAATTAGCTAATGAATCAACACTTGTTGTAACAGCTGTACTTATTTGTAATATAAAATTTAACATACAATGATTTGTTTTACGAAATTATTTTAAAAATTGCAGGTAAATTTTAATTACATAATTGGTTTTGCACAGTTGGTTGTTTATTATAATTTGATTTTACAAAATGGTTACAAATAAAAAAGCCCCGATTTTATCGGGGCTTTTAAACTTAAGGTTTAATTTTTGTGATTTTAAATTCTGTTCTTCTATTTTGTGCATGAACATCTTCGCCGCAAGTAGGTTTAACCGGCCCTTCGCACTTACAATCATTTACCAATTTTGTTTCGCCATAACCTTTACCGGCAATACGTGTTTTAGGTATTCCTTTTGAAACGATATAAGCTGCGCTAGATTTAGCACGTTTATCCGATAATGATAAGTTACTTGCTGCGCTACCTCTACAATCCGTGTGTGAACCTAACTCAATATTAATATTTGGATTTTGTTTCATTAAATCAACAATTTTATTTAATTCAATTGCAGCATCTGGTCTAATTGCAAATTTACCTAAATCAAAATAGATAGGTCTTAGGTCAATCATTTTTCCTAAATCTGCACCCAATTTAATTTTATACATTTTTGTATTTAAATAATCATGTAAAAGTACATAACCTTCTTTTTTTATAGTAATATCAACTGGTTGAATTTTAGTTATGTATCCTTCTTTTTCCATTTTTATAATATAAGATAAGTCGTCGCCAACTTTTTTATCTTTATAAATATGTCTAAAATCTCCTTCTTTATTGGTTGTAAAACTCATAAAAACTTGTTTAGTAAAGGCATCTGTTATAGTTACTTTTACTCCTTCAATTGGCGATAAATCATCTGCATCTGCAATTAAACCAAGTAAACCAATAATTTTTTTCTCAAGTAATACTTCTTTTTTCTTGCCCGCCATAGAAGCGATATCTTCTTCTTTTAAAACTCCTACATTTTCTTTAAAGCCATCTTTTGTAGATTTAATTTTATAGCCTTTACCAGGAATTACATTAAATTTAATTTCGCCTTTTTCGTTTGTTGTGCCTTGGTATGCAGGTTTACCTGTTTCATCAATTAAAGCAACATTAGCATTTGCTAAAACTTCTTTGCTTTCTTTATCAAGCACTAATAAATCTATAGAAGCAGAAATAATTGGACGTTTACATACAAAGCCATAAATATCATCTTTAGTATCTTTATTACGATTTGTAGAAAAATATCCAGTTGATGAAGTGGTTGCAAAAAACCCAAAATCATCGTAAGGAGAATTAATAGGATAACCTAAGTTTTGAGCTTCAAAAAAATCATCAGAACCTGTAACTGTATAATATACATCTAAACCTCCTAAACCAATTTTTCCATCACTGGCAAAAAACAATATTTCATCTTCAAACAACATAGGAAAAGCTTCTCTTCCTTCGCTATTAACTGTTTGCCCTAAATTTTTTGGCTTTGTCCAATTTCCATTTTCTAAAGTTGTTTCCCAAATATCTAAAGAGCCATAAGTACCTGGCATATCGCTTGAAAAGTATAATGTTTTACCATCGCTACTTAAAGTTGGGTGTTCGCATGAGTAATCATCGCTATTAAATGGAAATTCAGCCCAATCTGTCCATTTTTCACCTTCTTTTTTGCGTGAATAAATTTTGATGTTTACTTTGTTGTCTTTATCTTTTTTGAGCTTTTTATCAGTGTAATTGTTTCTTGAAATGAATTGTGTGTTTCCATCTTTAGAAAAACATAAAGGCCCTTCGTGGTATTTAGTTTTCATTCCATCGCTAGCTCCTAGTTCGTTTTTAACAGCATTGCCTTCTATAAAACCTTTGTAAACATCTAAAAAATAAGAATTATCCCAACCATATCTTCTACCTGAAAACGATGTGTTTCTTCTCGATGAAATAAAATAAAGTTCATTTTTTAGCACAAACGGACTAAAATCATTTTCTTCAGAGTTTATATCTAATCTGTTTAGTGTGTAATTACTTGAATCTTTTTTCAATTCTTCTAGGTTTAACTTTTTAGCGTTAATGTTATCTCTAATTAACTTATACTCGTTGTTATTAATTTTTGAAAATACTTCGTTTGCTTTAGTATAATTAGAGTTGTATTTTAAAACTTGATAATAGTTGTATAAATCTTTATCTGACATGCCAGTTGAAGCATAAGCTTTATCGTAATAAACTTGGGCTTTGCGGTAATCACCAATCATTAAGTTGCTTTCTCCTGCTCTTACATGATATTTAATTTTAGCGTGTTTACTGCGAGATAATTCTTCATACATTTCTCCTGCTGAGGCGAATTCTAAATTATCAAAGCGTTTATCGGCAATTTTTTCTTTAACAGATTGTGCTTTTGTAAAAATTACACTGAAAATTGATAGTATTATAATAATTTTTTTCATTGCTTAAATTATAAGGTATTAAAAATAACGTGGTGATTTTAAAGCTTTACTTTTTTTCAAGAAATCAAAACCAAGCATAATTTCGTGAGAACTTGGGTTATATTGTTTCATATTAGTTAAAGCAAAATCGTAAGCATATCCAATATGAAATTGAGGTGTAATATTATACACAACATTTGCTCCAACGGCTGATCCATAACGGTATAATAAACCAAACCAAATCATTTTATTGTATAAAACAGATAGATTACCATCTACTGATAATGGTGCATTTGGAGTAAATTTAATTGCAGCTCCAGGTTTTAAATCCCATAGACTATTTAATTTAACAACAAAACCAGTAATTAAATATGCATGAACTGCCTGAGTTGAGTTTGCAAAATTTGGATCTGTTGTTAATTTGTTTGCTAACATCTTAGGTACTGTTACACCAACAAAATGTTTTTTACCATAGTAATATACACCAGCTCCTACGTTAAATGCATTTGTGCTAAAATTTGTATTATTAGTAACTAAAGGGTCAGTAGCGTCGTTAATTTTTACATTTGTAAAATTATTACGAATTAAATCAGCACCTGCTCTAATACCAAAGCATAATCTATCGTTTTTGCTATTTAATTTTAAGCGATAAGCAAAATCTCCAAAAATTGCGCTTTTGTTTGTGGGTCCAATTTGATCGTTTACAGCATTTAACCCTACACCAATTGATTCATTTACCAAAGGTGTGTGAATTGTAAACATGGTTGAAACAGGAGCTCCTTTCCAACCACTCCACTGATTTCTGTAATTAGCAACTGCACTTAACGCATCTCTGCTTCCCGCATAAGCAGGATTTAAAACTGATCCATTAAACATATAAAATGAATTTTGGATTTCTTGTTGTGCCTTACCAGTATTAATTACAAGCATTATGCAGCTTATAATTGTTACTATTTTTGTTTTATTTTTCATCTTTAATTCTTTAAATTAAATTAATACTGTAATTGAACATAACCTTTCATAGGTTTAATATCATCAACTTTTAAATCGAGGATATAATAATAAGTACCACTAGGTAATAAATCTTTACCTAAGCT